>Ga0065711_1027455_pt1 | contig 49268 bp, 23 predicted proteins | sample Hoacrofraction12_FD_59098 | JGI IMG/M metagenome (GOLD analysis project Ga0065711, IMG submission 59098) | Hoatzin crop microbial communities from Cojedes, Venezuela - Epithelial fraction 12 v2 (version 2) | ecosystem: Host-associated > Birds > Digestive system > Esophagus > Crop | place... | reverse complement strand
AAGACGCGCCTGGACAAGGTCCTGTGCAGCCTGCTGTAGGTGACCCTGCTTCGGCAGGGGGGTTGGACTAGATGACCCACAGAGGTCCCTTCCAACCCCTACTATTCTGTGATTCTGTGTGAAAGTGTGAAATGTCTGGATTGCATCCCAGTGCTTAAAAACAACGATTCTGAAATCTTACTAGCTTGCTAAAACAAATGAAATACACTTCTGGTCTCTATCTACCAGAAATGGGGAGTGAGACTGGGAGAACAGACAGGTATGATAACAGTACTTTAAAAATGGTGTCTTTCATTAGTCTGTGAACTCAAATATTGGGAAGATTTTTCCCTGTCTTTCATTAAAAATGGAAAATATGACAAATAAGGAGTATGTTTTCACAGGAATGTCTGTTCTCGATTTTACATTGGAGGGGCTAATTCACTTGTGGTTATACCTTGTACACTTGGTAGCGTGTGAGGTGATGGCTTTCACTGGCAACGTGGTGATAAAATAATAATTGTTTTGCCCATAATAAGATTCTACTCTGAAATAATGATCCCAAATTAATTACCTCTCTGTAAAAACATTATTTTTTTACAGTGAACATAGAATTCTGACAACAATATCATAAGGCTACAAAGTCTCTTAACCTTCACGCTATGGACATAACTATCAAGGTTACAGCTGCTATCTTGTAAATATCTGAAAATTTATTTCCAATCCTGTCAGATTCTCTTCAGAAAGCAAAAAGACTTTGGTCTTTTATCATTATTTCTTAATATTTTCAATTTCATTATATCTAGCCTAAATATGATTTTTTTGTGCCATTTAGTATAATGTAAGTTCACCTAAATAGGCATAATTTTTGGAGACTTTTATTCAAGTTATAAAAGCTTAGACCACCCACATTTGGCTAACTAGCCAAAACAAGCAGAGTAAATAAATAAGGGTGTAAGCTTACCTGAATGCCAGCTTGAGTGACAAAAATTTGTATGAACTTTTTGAATACTTCCCTTCTTGCTTAAGCATTTTAAGCAGTCCTTTCTAGTCACCTTCCTTCTATGCTCCCACATTTACTTCGACTTATAGTACTATATTAAAAAATCACAATCTCTTATATAAAGGTCTATTATTATAGATGACAGACAGATTAGTGTTAAAAGGGTAACAGCTTTAGTTAATTGTTAACTGACTTCTAAATCTGAACTTTTAATTCAAACGTAGGCAGCTGGATTTGAAAATAACAATGAACATTCAGCTGCATTTGTTGAACTCAACACAAAAACGTATGTTGTAAGATTTCTGCCAGTGTTAGCCACAGACTAACTTGCAAACCATGCACGAAAGCAAACTCCACACACGTAACGACCTTGATAAAAACCACTTAGGATCCAATTCTAGTATCACAAGTCAAGCCACACAGTATATCCAATTCACTTAGGTAGAATCCTGAAGTGATTTTTTGGGTCTTATTTAAGGAATTATTAAATTATTAAAATATCTGGAGCTAATTAAACTGCAATTCATTTAGGTTCTCAGGGACTGAACTTCCAAGATCTCAAATCAATAAAGGTTCACTTTAACTGGATTGCTTTCTGCTAACCCTTTATATGCAAACATATTCTTCTTAAGGAAATCCAAAGATCTCAATCACTGACATCCTAAAGCAGAAGTTTCACTTCCACCATTGCATTAAATTAAATGTTTGTTAGTGCAACATCTGTGACACTGACACCCTGAAGATATGTCTTCATTGTGCTCAGTTTAAAGCATCACATCCACGTTGCAGGTTACCATCTAACCAGATTCTTTGCTGCAACTGAAACCGTACCAAGGTACCAAAGCTACTTAAGATCAAAGAAACGGTGCAGTCATGACAGCACACAGCCTGATGCTCCCTGATTTTATGCTGCTGCTTTGTGCAGAACAACAGTGATACGTGGGCCTAGAAGATCACATTGAGGTGAGTCTGGGACTACTTCCACAAGTAAGACTATAGCTGATGCAACAGTATGGCAGAATTTCATCCAGTGTGCTGCCATGATACATGTCACAAAGAATATTTTATGATACATGCAGCTTGAAATAATGGTAACATACTGGAGCAGACTCTACTGCTGTACTTACATTGAGTACTTTATCATACTTGCTCTACAAATAGTTCCAAGAATCTGGCTCCGTGTGTGGCCATAAGCCCATACTGCATGATGTTTCTACATAAATGTATACAATTGCCTTATGCTGTGTTGTGAGTCACTTCCACATTAAGTATTCTTTGAGATGCCTGTGGTGACAATGGTATGGCTTTTCTGATGCATAAAAAGAAAATTTTGAAACTTGAAAGCACTTTCAGAGTCCAATTTTTTGACGGTGTGAAAGAATTAGGCTGTCATGGTGTTTTATGAAGACTTAATCTGCAAGCAAGTGGGTATCTCAGAAGAAACCAATACGCTCAGAGCTTTGATACACTAACAGTCTAATACTGCAGCCCTCACTTCAGCTGAGACTTTCTTGCAAGGGTCTGATATGCCACATAGTGTACATCTGTAATTTTGTAATTTGAAAAAAACTGCCTCCAAACTCTTAGATGTATAGTCCTGCTGAATCAGAATGATTAAACCATGGTGTTACCTATTACAGAGCTTGGTCAGCTCCATAAAACACTTCATATAACGTTTGTTCTCTGTGGGATAAAGTAACACAAACAAACAAAAAACCCAACAACACATTTCATCCACAGCTACTAAACGCTTTTTGAAATGTTTCATCTCAGAGGAAATTCTGGTTTGAAAAGCAACTATCTATTCATTAACAAAAATTGTTACAGTGTAAAAATTGGGCAATTAATTAATTAAGTGTATAATGAGAAGGTAAATCACACAGCATAGCATGTTCTCTGCCCAAAATGTTACCCCCTCACCTAATATTGGTGTCACATCCCTTGCTACATGAGAACTCATTTGCCCTTCAAAAGCAAACTGGTAACCTTGCTGAAAACAAAGCAAAATAACACTTCATTTTGTTTCGTCAATTCTCATCATAGGCTTTCCTGTAAATGCCTGTATTTCAGCCTTCTAACTTGCCATCCTCTATGCTCTACTTCACGTGACAGAAATGAAGTTCAAATTGCTTAGCCCGGAGAACAGCAGAAAGCCTTTCAATGCGTAGCTCCAGATTACAATAGAACACAAATTAATACATTTGTATTTGTACAGGTTAGCATCAAAGATTCTGCAGGTATTTTTAGAGCTGTTTCATCAGGCAAAAAAGTACGCATTTTAGGAAGTAAAATGCTATTGATACCCTTTCATTTTCAGGAATTCAAACTTAATGATAAGTTTCAGAAAGCTACTAAAATTGTAAACAAAATAAATGTAATGAAATACTAACTAACCTGAAACAATCTCAAAAGTAATTATATCTTTTGGTTGTGTTTTTTTTTTTTAACACTTACAATTGATAAATAAATTTAATGAAAAAAAATTTACTATTTTCACTGAAAATTAATACAATGCAATAAAAGTTTTCTTTGTTCTCCTCATTTTCTTTTATACAAAAATCTTGACATTCTGAATTACGATATAAAGACAATATTCTCATGAATTTAGTAGCTCAAACAGTGACAAATGTGAGCTATTTCACTATAAGAAACTTACAGTCACATCTTGAAACTGGAGGCGCATAGCAGAACCTGATGGTTGTGGTCGGCTGGTGATTTCTAGTATGGTCCTTAACAGAATATCTAGCAGGCTGTTTACAATCACATCAATTTCTTCCAGGACTGATTTTTCCTTAAGTAAGAAATAAAACATTTAAGATTTTAAAATAGAAAGATGACCATGGGAATAGTTCCTTTGACACGGTTTTAGAAACAAAGTTTTATCATGAATGTTACATTCCGGAAACAAAGACTATTCTCTAATTAAGACACAATTTAATTCTATTGATTTTTTTTTTTAACAGTTCTCAAATAATTACATTGGACTGAAATACAGAGGACAGTTACGGGATGACTTTAATATATAAATATTCAGCAAATTACCATAGCTCTATTTTCAACTAATGTTTAGAAGAAAGCAGTAAACAATATACAAGAACTTTTCAGGAAAGATTTTTATAGGTAACGCCCATATATTTTCTGGGGAAATTGCCAAGAGCAGATTAAATTTCAAAAAGTAGAATTCTGTTTTCACACTTTGAGACTATCACCAGAAACAAGCAGATGGTGCTCAATCTTCAAGACCTGCTTCAGCAGTAACGACCAGCTACATTACTTCCCATCAACTGAGTAGCACAAACAAATTAGTCATTTATGTAAGCCTACAACTGCTTGTACGCAACACCAGTACAAAGGAATCAAAGTGTTCACCATCAAAAGAGACCACGAATACCTTAATTACATGCATGAAAACACTTGAAGAAGTCAATTTGTAGTTACTTCTCCTTTTTAATTCAGATGGAAATATGTTTCACCTGCTTCTACAATGTTTTCTGTCTCCACTGCGGCAGACAACAGCATCTTAATCTGAGTGATTTTATCCACAATTTAAGATGACATTTCTTTGCAGAAAGAAACACTTTATAATCAAATGCACACAACCAAACTAAAACTCAGCTGACAACCAGATCGCTCAACTATGCTGGCATCGAGCTGTAGGAGTGATTTTTTTTTTCCCCTACACACCCAAAGCATGTGATTTGTAACAAAACTTAAAAATCCTGTTTGACTCAAGATGAGTCTAGTGTCACAGCTCCATTCTCTGTCACTTCGTCTAGAGCCAAAGAGCTTTTAACTTTGCTAGTTATGAGGGCAGACAGTATATGTCGTATTTAGGAACTGTATGAACACATGAGGATTCATGTGCAGACTACTATCAGAATGGCCAACAACCTTAATTTTCAAAGCTGCCTGCCTGTAAATTCACTTGTTGCCTCAATCTCTAAATTATCTTGATTAGCACAGAATGAATGAAGTTCTGAACTGATACATAAAAATCATATCACAGTCACCAAGTTCTTAATACTCTCAAAGACTCACAGACTACTAAAAACAGTAGCTGTGTATCCTGAACATTGGAGAGAGTTTTATGTAGACATCCATTTGTTATTGTGTACATCTCTGGCTTGGTGACTCCAGATGAAAGATCTCCTGAAATTAAGACCAGACATGTAAGCCTTTCTCCCAGTCCAAAACCACAGATATGCTTTATCATCTATCACTCTATCTTGTGATGAGGTATTGTACTAATTCAGGACCAGCTGCAATGAAAATGTTCTTACAGGGCCAAAGGTGCAAACCACATCCTTATCAAATCACTGATGGAGCAACTTTAATTGCTGACATTGGTATGAAATGAAGAAACACATAAAACAGTTCTCACGAACACATTATGATGCAACATATGCTGGCCTTGATATGTATGTACTGCACTAGCGACAGGCAGTATTTGTTCTTAATTGTCTTCTATCCTTTTGCCTGTCAGAACTTATCATCATCTTCATATTTGCAATGCACCTATCTAGCTAGCTCTCGTATGCAGCCTTCACAGATGAATTTGCAAACATAAATATCAGAAATTGGCCACAAAGTTTAACTAACAACCAAGTGCAACCCACCCTTGCAATACTCATATCAACGTATTTACCTATATCACTCCTGTGTCCCCTATGACTAAACAGTCCACATCAGAAAACGCCTGCAAAGGAAAGTGGACATGTCTTTCTCGCCAATAAAACACTCAAAGAGAGTCAAAGCTTGGCAGAACACTATGCGCTACAATATTCTTGCATGGGAAGAAAAGGCTCACGAGAAATCTAAATGACATATTTATGCAGAATCATTACACAGAGAACTCTTTAAAATGGTCTTGGTCAAAGTCCAGTTTTGTGTCTTTAAATGTCATGAGCTGTATAAAGCAGTTCAACATCTTGTGGATGTCACATGGTGTTTACTTACTGAGCTGTTCTTCTTGATGAGGCAAAATATGTTGCTAAGGATACGTGCACACATTATAAGGTCCTTCTGCTCTTGTAAATGCATGTGGAGATGATGTAAAACTACCGGAAGAAGAATATATCGAGAATCTGGAAAAATCGAAAAATTTTATGAGTAGGAGCTTCTCACAGTATAAGTTCATTTTAACACAGACATAAAGTGTGTCTGCAGTCCAAAATAGTACTTCTGATAAGCAGAAGCTTTTACTTGCTTTAACTAGCATTTTTGATTAGCAGAAGCTTTTATTTCATAATCATAATATCCAAAAGCAAGTATTTAAAGAATGGATGGAGAAAACCACAATTGTGTGGTTTATACTACATATGTGTGGAATATACTACATATAGCAGAAAATTCTAAGTATTTATTGAACTGCCATGCAACAAAAACATAGCACAGTAATACCTTTATTCATAGTAATGTGAAATTATGGTCTAGTGTTCCTTGCCATGTGACAGGATCCCTTTGCAAGCCAACGTCACATCAGACTTCATCTTGAACTTATGTTATTCTACAAATGAGTTCTACTTTACAGACAAGCAGTACTTTCAGATTTCTTCCAGGATTTTCACTTTTCCAGATTCCTCACTCCTACAGAGTATGAGCAATTTAGACTACTGGTGTCTACATAAAATGATTTGCCTTTCCTCTATTTCATTTTCTAAACACAGCTCTTTGGTGCTATTTTCAGTCCTGAATTCTCCCAAAATGATGCAAGAAGTTCATTAACATGCTACTTTTTCTTGCTTCTTTTTCTTATAATTAAAGACAATGTTGAATGGGAAGAGTCCCAATACTTAAACTTGGGATAACACATTAAATACTTGTTTACAACTTGATAAATGGAATAGGTGTTACCCGTTTTCATTTTGTTGTTATTTTTAGATCTTTTCTATGATTTAGAAATTATGTTCTCATAGAAATGTACTTGAATCATTTCCTCTATTAAAATTTTAATGATTATTATATTCGACATTATCTAAATGTATTCACATCTACTCAGTTCCTTTGTTCATTAATGTAATTATTCCCTAAGAAATTAGTTTATGCAACTTGAAAATCACTCCTTTAAAATAATTTTGCCAACCAGGTACTGTTTGTGGATTAGTCTTTCTACAAACACTTTTTTCCCCTCAAATATATCCTCTATTTTTTCGAGCACGGAGAAAAAGATGGATTTATTTTGAGATTTTATTTGCTAAATGCTTCTTTCACTCCTGAAATACAGCTCTAATCTTGTTTTTCTCTATTATTCCCTTGATATCATTGTCTAGTTTTCTGTATAACACAAGACAAATCATATGGACAAATTGATACGTACACACTATTTAAGTATATTCTCGTTATCAAAAAAAAGCTTGCCTACTCTTTTCAAATGCATGTTTCACGCTTATTATTTATTCAGGTGTTCCACTATATCTTCCAACTGAAGAAAAATATAAACAAAGACTGTATGGCAACAGGCAAAAGGCCATCAATGAATCTAAAACCAGTGGTACTGAACCCTAAAATCAGGAAACAAACAGCCTCTATCTAGTGACTGCTTACTTCTGCGAGTGCCTCAGTAGGTTTGCACCAGGTCTGGCCTAGGAGTTCATACCTGTCTGTAACACTGCAGCTGAGCAGAAGTGTCTCAACCAAACCAACAAGGCATTTTCTTTTTGTCTGCCTAAAAAACAGAAGCTCAGCAAAGTGTTGCCCCAGGTAGTCTGAGATGTCAAGTGTGCAGATCTGCCACTGACCCATCCACTGCCAGATCTACAGGGTCAAAAGGAAAGCAGGGAGGAAGATGGCTGATGTGCAGATGTGTGCTTAGGGAAGTGCCAGCTTCTGATCCCCACCACTAAATCTACCTATTGATTATTGATGGATGAAAAAACAGAGCTAATGACTTCTGCTGAAGCAAAAATACAGGACTCTCCAATCCCATAAAAAAGACCTAATCTCTAGGTTACAGGGGACGGTTCCTTTTCCCTGCTGTCCATTAGGCCTTACACGTATTGAATTCTTGTCTATCTGGTAATCCACATTCAAGAGAAGAGATGAAGGGTTCACTGTGTAAACCGGCCTGCGGCTCTGCAGCTGGGGTACCCTCCTGGCAGGCAGGCGATAGGAAGCTGAATCCAGGCTGGCAGAGCCCTGAATCTGGCCGTCCATTTCCAGACAAATGCTCCAACCACTACTCAACTCCACAACTGTCAGAGCAGTTATAGTAGCTCTTCAACACATTATTGGTGTGAGCCTTATCCTCTAGGCCACAGGTCCTCTGAGGATGGCAGGTCTTCTCTTGCAGGTACGACTCAAATCCCTCAGCCCAGAAGGGGAGGAGAAAACAGGAGCAGCCCTGTGCCAAGGTGGTTCTTCTTGCTTAACTCTAGGCAGCTTCCTGATGAGCACACACAGGATTTGGTACCTTTTCTGAGGGGCCCACTACTCTGTGCACCGCTTAAACGTAAGTGCAGCATTACAAACTCCATTTTGAAGACCAGAAAATCTACATGTAGCAACACTTGACTTGTAAATAGCCAACTCTTACATATGATATGGCCTGAAGCATCTCACTCAAAACTGAGCATCCTCATTCAACTGTTTCAAAGTATCACATTTTTGCAAAAGCTCCACAAAATGATCAGAAACTTTGTTTTACCAAGACCAAACAGATTAGTAGCAAGCATTTTACAATGACTTGCAACTATACATGGGAGGGAACTGAATCAACCACCACGTATAACACAGCTTTACATAGGTTCCTCATAAGCCCATACTATAAATACCTCTCTGTCTTCACCTGTTTAGGTGGGGAGGTGTAGTGGTATTACAGAAGAGGAGAGCTGGCATATTCACCTCTGAGCCAAACCAAGAACTATGTGAGAAAGTCTGGAGAAAGTAGTGTACACCATTTGTCTCGGGTTACTCTTCTTAAAAATTGTCAGCTGCAATGTCAGCCACTGCATATAGAAAAATTAATGAGCACAAGGAATTGTGCAATAATCAGAACTCTTAGCCATCAGTCACTGTCCTAATTTTTCTTCTGTGCAGGAAGCTAAATTAGCTGACTGTTTAAAATGCTAAAACTTGGCCTTTACAAATACTATACAGAAAGAGAGGAAAAAAAACATGACACAGAGCTTTTCAAGTACATCCTTGGCATAATGAGAAAGAGAGACTGCTCTGGGCAATCCTTGTGACTTTCCTATGCAAGCTACATTAGTGGTTAATATTTAAGCCAGAGCACAACTTTCCCCCTTGCTTTTCAGTCAGTGATACAAACATGTGCACAGACATACAAAACTTACTTTATTCTAGTGTATTTTAAAGATTAATTTCAGAAATATGATAATCATTTCTATTACTATATCTGAGCAGATGGTGAAAACTTCAGCCTGCTTGGAAAAAGAATTAGTGTAATTTAACATTTTAAACAAATAGGCAGCATTCTCCTTGAACAGTGAGAAGCAAGGAAGTTACTCTTGGTTTTGATAGTTTTACTTGGACCCATTCAATTTACACCTCCTTGTTTGGAAAAACCAGTGGACTTGAGGGTGGTAGGAGAAGAAAATGCTTAAGCCAAACAAACGCTTATCACTGCCATTCCAAAACCAAACACATATGCCTGCTCTGCGACTGCATGGACGTGTCACTGCTCTCAGAACAGTAAATTTCAAAACTTCTATGAGAAACTGTTTTCAATTGAAAGAAAAAAAATTGCCTGTAGTGCAGAAGGAAAAGCAGGTATGGCTGAGAAAGTCCTCCTTTGGCCTAAAAAAGAACCATAGACACAAAGCATCACTTGCAAAGCTTTTGCAAAATATTTTCCGGTCTCCACTATAGACGTGTGAATAAAGGCTGAATTTTTGTATGCAATATAAATACACACATTCCCCCATAGGTGTGTATAGAAATACAAATACACAAACAACTCCAAAGTACACTGCTGTGGAAGACAAATTAAGAAATACTAATTAATCCGAAAAAGAACCCAGAGTACCTGAAAGCAGTACTATGAATCAATGTGTAAAACCTTTATGATTTCAAAAAAAATTTTTTTTTTCAAATCTGTGTTAATATGTAAAGTTTAATGCATTTTAACTAAACTTAATTCAGAATTTGTATGAACAATTTCAATAATGATAGGCTTTTTGCATTTTTCTAGCAATCAATTAGCTTGCAGTGATTACTGAGATATCTTACAAGTCTCATCAAATAGAGTTTTGATGGAATAAGAGGGAAAACACAATACATGGCTTCTAGAACTAAACCTCCTTATCAGTTAATAGTATCTTTCCCTAAACTTCCTCACAACTTTTTTTTCATTCCCATAGGAAGTCTAACATGTAACAACGTCCTTTCCACCAGGCAGTTCAAAGATATTAAATTATTCTCACTGATTGTGTCAGATATTAATCTCTGAATGACTACTGAAACACAGTTTCCTGCATGTACATTCTCCTGTGATATACAGGACGTAATTCTTAGAGGAACTCATTCACAAAGACAGACTGAGGGAAGCAGTCAATCTCAGAAAGAAAACAAACATATTTATCACTTTTCTAATCTATTAATAGCGGGTTTCAGTGAAAAATCAGGAAAGCAATATAAAACAGATACGGAATAAGTTATATATATAATAACTACATAAAATGTACATATGAAATAAATTTAATAAAATTAACACATGAAGATGTCTTTAAAACATCAAGTCAGGATTTTTCCTAGCTTCATAATATATGTATCATATATAGATACCATATGACATATGATATCTATGGTGTAAATGGACAGAGAATCAAACATTTGTTCTACTTGTTTTGAACAGCTGTCTCACTAAAAGGAAAAGTCCCACCCAGATACTATTGCACAGAGGTCCAAATCCTCATATTTTGGGAAGAAACAAAGTTTCTTGCCTTGTAAGAAGATTCTCCACGTGGTAAGGAGCTGCACCACAGATCATAACTGGGATAAGATACAGGCTTTCTCAATATGGGATTTTCTGTTTTTAGGGCTTTAGCTACTAACACAATCTCTCTTCTGAAAATTGACAAGTTTGACTGGTGATGATTCCAAGACAATTCATCCTCTTTGGAGGAAGACACCTAGACGTTCCACTTACACACCTCACATTTTCGTAACTATTGAATTTGCAAGCTCAAAGTAGTGCCCTTAGAGAAAAAAAAAAAATCTTTGGTGTTCTGCTGATTCCTTTTTAACCATGTGAAGAAAAACATGGTTCAAGATGTGTTTCTCTGTTATTTGCTTTAACTCTTCCCAGCAAAACAGATCTAACTCTTCCCCAAAGCAAGCTATAATACTACTTAGTGCATGAAAGACAACAAACAAGAGTGCTAGACTTCTGATGTATTGGAATTGACAAAGGCAGAACATCTTCTGGGTACAGGCAAATGTACATCATCAATTTGGCCGCTCTACAAGTATCAACAGCGATGCATCCAAAGAGTTACACCCAAAATATCAGGAGACGGGAAGAAAGGCCAAGAGGAAAAAAAATACTGCTAGTCTTTACCAGCAGGAAAACTATCATCTGTTTCTTTTTAGACACTTTTTTTTACACACTTTGTAGTGTACTGCAAAGATGCACAAGTAAATACGAAAAAATAGAAGTAAGGCCTTAACATCCACTAACTTTTCACAGGAGTTAGGCAGATAACTGCTGTTGTCACCTTTTAACATCCCTGTAGTTGTTACCTACAGTAAGAGCTGCAGTTTAAAATCACTGAAATAGAAAAAGGTTCCAAGTAAGCTATACCTAAACCTCAATACGGAGCCATTTCAGACATCCTATCCAAACGTGATCAGTAAACACAATATATAACCTGCATTCTCCAGAGAACCAGGTAGAGACCAGATGCATTGAATACATCTGAAATTGTACTAAATGCTTGTGCTTGGGAACCTTAAATCAACCCCTGTATGTCTGATGTTTTGTTTTCAACAATATATCAAATATATGTCCTAATTCTGGCAAAAACATAGCTTTATTGTCAGTTGATTTCTGCAGCAGTGGGAGCTAATATGCTTGTTGTTCAGGCCCTTGCAGCACAAAATGCGTAAAACTCCCATGCTAAACTATTCTCACTTGTTTCCAAGCAAGCTCCAGAAAATGTTATCTAAGAAGTGCCCTCCCCATTTTTACACGTTTGAATAAATATTATTTCCGGCATTCCATCTAGTTCCAATGTGTTAGCTAGCACTGCAGCTTGCAGCGTTCACCATCTTCATCTAGGAGACAGAAACCAATTATTTTCTCAGCAGCAAGCCTCAACTTCACATTAGGACATACAGTGTAGCCTGCACATTAACATAGCTTAGTGTAATATTTATTTTCCCAAGAGGATTTTAAAAAGAGCTGCTTCCAGGGACTGACCAAGAGAAGTTTACTTATATTTTTGTAATTTAAAAAGATAAGACTTTAAGGTCAAAGACAGCTAGGTGCTGATCTCCACAAGACTGTTCACCTTAACGATGACTGAAGTTACACTGCACAAGCATTTGCCTGAGCTTCCTATCATGGACACTGGGAGCTTATATTACTGTCTGATGTAATTCATGTCATTTTCCCTGTGGTCTAAGAAATTTATATTCCATTTGTATATAACTTGCACTCCATGTAAAATTTAACATGTAATTTTCATTGCTTTTATAGTCAAAACTAACTCAGATGACATCTTAATAACGAAACTGGATTTGAATTAAAAATTAACACTTATACAAAAGGAAGTAAACAAAAAAAATTGTCATACAGTTGAAAGTAGATTTACAGTTCCAAGAAAGTCCCCAAGAGTCCCTTACATGGCATTAAATAACTCTTTTTAATTACATTCATTCCTTTGAATCTTCTGGTTAGGCTGACCTAACTGAGATAACAGGAGGAAAATGGAAATGGTGCTACCTGGTCCCTAAGGAGTCTGGAAAATGAAAAACATAAGTTAAAGCGTCCTTAATATTGCTCCATGAATATGTCATCATCTAGCCAGAGTATCAAGGGTCTGATCAATCAGCTGTAGGGAGAGCTAACTATTCTGGAAGGGACTGCCATGGAGGCTCACAAGGGAAAGCGTAAACTGTTTTCGCAATCAGGATGAAGAGAAGTAGACAGGATCCAATACTTCTCATCCATTTCTCTGAGCTCATCCCTTTAAAGTACAATCACTGAAAACATATTAAAAAAAAGTTCTAAGATTTCTTCCTTTATTTTGCAGCACATCAAAATATTTATGCATATCCTGATGGTTTTTGCAGAGCCTTCATCATTGTAATGTGTTTATCCTGAATGCCCAAGATGGTAAAAGTTACTGTTTCTACTTAACTCCACCAGCCAATACCCAAACAGCTCTCAAGAGGGCTTTTGGTGAATAAACAAACACTTTTAGTATTATTAGAATGTCTTCTATTTTAATTCTTTTATTTCAAAATTAGTTCATCTCAAATTTAATATTTGGTCATTTCTATGAGTTACACTTAAAACAGAAGAAAAGAATGTCAGGCTCATCACCACATAGCAGTTTTTTTCTTCCACATAGCAAATAACTATGCTGTTGCATACTTTGTGCACCAAGTATCACTTGTATTTGTGTAGCCTTTTTATGCTACATTAAGCGATGTAGGATCAAAAGTGCTGAACTAGCAAGAGTTACACAAATAAGTCTTAATGGATAAGTGACAATCTCTTTGCTGAACTGCCCCCAAAGGAGAAAGAAAACAACAACAAAAAAAATTCAAATTAGTAAAGCTTTTTCCTTTACAATTACTTTAAAGTTATGATGCAAAGCCCCTTCACAGACATATTGGCAGCAGCAGATCAAAACACAACTATATTTTACGAGTCTTTGTCTCTAAAAAATGAACCACTAAATTTAACCAACCGTATTCTGGCAAATGAGTGGCTTGTACGGAGCAGTGCTTCAAGAATTGCTCCTTAGGAAGCACTGCTCTGAGGAACTCTCTTCCCTTCAGCACCTGCTGGCCCGTGCACCAAGCACACAATTTGAGCTCCTGATCTGCAGGCAGCCCAGGGTAACCTTACCTGGGTTAGTGTACAGGTGACTCTCGACAGTTTTCCCAATACTCTGCAGCTTAACAGCTTGAAGGGACTCGTCCCCATGCATGACTGTTGGCAAGCTGCCCAGAGCATCGTGAACCAAATTTGCCACTTCTCTTACATCAAAGAGCTTCAAAAGCTCAGAGTACACCGATGGGAAGGAGCTGAGAAACACAGCCTAGAGGAAAAGTGGACAGTCAGGTACTGAAGTACAGTTTTGACATTTATAGAATTTAAATAACCACAGAAATTCAAGTAACTGTGGAAAAATGCCTGGTTTTACATTCCAAGTGTAGTTAGTAGCTTTAAAAACAATCACATTTTCAGAAGAAATATCCTCACATTCATTAACAGGCTTACACTTGTGACTATTTTCCTTTAAACATTATCTAATGACTGTTAATTTCTTCCAGGACAAAGTGAAAGTAGAAAGTTCAACTTAGAACAAAAATATTTATATGTTACAGATTCTTCATGATCTATGTGTATGAGGAAATTTTTAAAAGGTTAACAGAAGCCAGCTGATATCAGAACAAAAAGACTTGAGTCAAGTTGTTTTGGTTTGCTTTGTTTTATGATAAGTAATGTAACAGCCTCCATTATCTTCCATTTTTCAAAAAATGAAGATTTTTATTCTGGAGATAGCACTGGCAGTCTTGGTTGAATTCAACAGTTGGTGAGTATAATGAATATAGAAACAATACACTGGGAAAGAAAGAAGGACAATGCCAGAGAAAGGAGGCTACATCTGACATTCCCTTCTTCTTCTCCAGTCCCTGCTGACTGAGAAAAGCTCCTCACACCTCAGATCTCCTTCACATTGGTGTCAGAACAGAAGACATACAAGGTTAAAGACACTGAAGAAGAATTCCAAATGTGGTTGTTCATATCATTTTGCTTCCATCTTTTAACTTCACCTGCTTATATGATGAGATGGAAGAACCACCTCTCTACTCTGTTCTCTCTGATTTGCCATTTTCTTGGAAGGACAATTTTCTGCAGAGCTTGAGAAATTGGTGATTCTTAACAGGTCTTAAACACCTTTGGTTACAGAGACAGGGGAAAAGTATGGTGTATCTATGAGCTGTAGAAGTTGGTAAATCTATGGCACTTTATGTAGACAGTTATGTGATTTGCCTCTGCGGCTTTATCACTAGTCAATTTTAGTAGTCTCATTTGAAATAAAGATACCAGCTGAGTATTAAAACACACAGTCCAGCAACACTTCAGTTTTCTGTAAACTGAAAACTCTCATAGTGTTTCATGAAACTCTCATAGTGTTTTGTAGGGCGCAAATTCTTCAGCTCCAATGTGGTTACACTAAGCTGTAAAATGCCCCAAACACAGAAATTACTTTATTCATACCCACCAATATAATTATTATAACTATAGTACAATTATAATAAAAATTACATATTAGATTTAGTATTATCTTTGCCAAACATATTTAGAAGCTGCTGGTATGAAAATTTCATGCTCTAGGACAAAAGGTATGAGGATGAGCTGAAAATGCCATTTTGCTCTAGCAAAACACATTTTCTTTCCTGGGAATATAGCTAAGGACGCACATACATTTTCTATACTGGACATGAGAAGTGGCAATAAGCCAGGCACACTTGAAAACTTACTTGTAGCTGGGATAAAGCACTAGCTCCTTTGCTCTCTTGGGAAAGGAAGAAGCGTACTGACATGAGAAGCTCTTGAATACAGCAGCGAAATTCTTCCTCATTTTGTCCACCAGTGGCAATCGAGAATAATCTTCGAGACTGAACTATATATTTAAAGATATATTCCTGTGCCTACAAACATCAAAATTGGAGATAACTCATAAAAATGAACCAGCACATCTTTAAATAGAACACATGCAATGATCACATCATTCAAATAATGACAAAGGTCTGAAACAGGACACCATGTTATTTAATTTTGGGAAATCTTTCTGTTGAAACACTAACATTTCAAAAGCACGTACTCAGAAATGTTCTTCCCTTGCCTTTCATAATCTCTACAAACCAGAGAACACTTTTTTTTTTTAAACAAATGGAAAAGTGCAAAATCGAAACACTGCCCCTTTCCCCCATCCCTTGCATGTCTTTGGCTACAGAAACACCTATTGCATAAACATACAAGGGCAATACAAGAAATAGGCTTAAACTTTTGAGCTGTTCTTGGAATTTCTCTGCCTATTAGAAGTTGTTTTCCTGTCAACTGTTAACCAGATAATACCAAAAAAAAGAAGCTTGTATTAAGTTGCAAGACTGTTGGAACATGAATTAAAAATACAGCCGATTTTATTAACAAGACACCTAAGCTAACAGCAGCACAGAAAAGCACAGAAGGGTACCACGTTCGTATTTTACTTCCAGACTGTAGTACCTGTCCCAAATGGGATTCCTGTGTTGTACAACTCAGCCTGACTCCACACTGTGCTCTGCTGATGGTACAGAACAGGTCAACAAGAGCAACCAAACCCACCACTTTCAGTAGAATTCCCTGGTGTCAGGACTGAACCAGTAAGTCAGCATGCATGTCTGCCATTCAGATTCAGTTATGCGACAGATGTTAACACCACCAATGCAATCTATATTTGATTTCTTAGATCTAGCTCCTACTCATGCATATCCTCACTCCATAAGGAACACATAGCTCCAGAGTCTAGAGGTAGTAAGCTCCATTGATCAACTCACTGGCAAAAGAGAACGATGAATAAACTAATTGCACTGAAAAAGTCTGTGGCTCTCTAGAATTAGTACTACAATTCCATCATTTACACATACTCTGCTTCATTTCCTAAGTGAAACCTGTATGAACACATCATTCAAAGCTATAACTGCCGTTGACATTTTTCTTACCTTTAGTACTTCCTGTATGTGCTCGTGCAGCTCCACTTCAGTGACTCGATCAATATGCCACTTCAGTACTTTTATAAGATCTCTAGAACAGCACATCAGAAAGTATTATAACACAGAAGTGGGAGAAGGGTTAACTTTGTATTTAAATTGCAAACCGATAGCTGTCATATGACAAAATAAAAAATACATAACTAGGTTTCACTAGTCACTACAGGCCCGATATTACATTCAGTTTTCAGTCTGCTGAAAGCCAACATGTAGATCTCTGCTGAACAGGAAATAATATCATCATTACGTATGCAGCAGAATGATTTTGACAGGGATACATAAGATCAGTTAAGCCCAAAGAGTCCCTGCCAGCATGGACTACCCCTGCTATTCCATGCATTGGTTTGCAGTCTCATTAAACTGCATTGGTTTTAACAGAAGTCTAAGCAGCAAATAAACACAGAGAGTAGGGCAGAGTAAGTGATACCTATCAGTGCACTGCTCTACACAGACAGTGAACACAGCTGCAGCTGGATGATGTTAAGGCTCCCATGTTTTAAAAAGTAATTAAAGAAATCACTGAAGAAAAAGATTTAAAAATTAAGCTAATGTTAAGCGCATTAAAAAATAACCTTTCTAGTAATTTAAAGTTATTCTATTCTTTTTTAATGGCCTAAAACTGGGCATTCATACTAGCATTGCATTTTATTTCTAATAATACTGTTTAATTTAACCTAATTATCGATTCTGCTTAGTTTACCAAGAACTGCCAGTATTCACATCAGATAGAAAAAGTAGACTTCACCTGTATGCAAGTGCTCCTGCAAAATGACTTTCAATGTAAGTGTCCATTACTGGCTTAAAATGGTGAAACTTGCTGTCCTGCAGCAAATTTATTATGTGAACCTAAAGGGCAAAAGAAAAAGAAAAAAAAAGTTTGTTTTTTCCCCCCCCCCTTAGTTCTGAAATAGTGCTAAGCAGCATCACAAAATGAAACTTACCAAACAATCAAATACTTTTGATCCATATTTTTGAGAGTTTTCATCTAAAATCCCAAATAAAGTGTCTAGTGTATCTTGAAGAAACTGATTGGAGAGAATAAGAGACAGTTTGTTATTAAACAGCTATTTTTGTGACATGCAAATATATTAATTCCCTCAGATTATCTAAAAGAATAGAAAGGTATATACCTTCACTATTTCTGAACCATCAATTTCTTTTAATTTTGAGAGGCAACCTGCAATTTTGTCTGGGTGGGTTCTCCATTTCAGAAGGTCCAGCATATCTCCTGCAAAAACAAAATGCAAGATTAAAGTTGGAAGCAAAGTAGCATTTCAGATTTTAAATTCTACTATTACAGTCCAGTCAGCAAAACTTGGCATCATTAAAACAAAAGAAAACATCTCAAGATTTGCTATAATATGATCTGCCCAACAACAAATTTTCATTCCATCCCATAATTACTCTACCAATAGAAACATAAGAACATAGTACTGGGTCACTAAAATCAGTCTCCTGTGGCAACTGTATCATGCAGTCTTGTTCAGATCTTTGTCAACTACCATCTTAAGAAAAGTAGTTATTTCATTGTCTGTCATTCCACTGCCTTCCAAAGGCATCCTCTGACAGCTAGAAATAGTCTCATAATTACCAGTCTAAATGTATTTAAAATACTCATGTTTCTATGTCTTTTTAGAGGACAAATACAATGCCTCTAAGATCCTGCTTTATTAAAAAGCAGCACAATCTCTACTGGAAAATCAACTCTTCTGAGCTAAAACGTATGTGAGTGTCTTCGCATTTCCTCCAGCTTTAATTCATTCTCCCTCAGCTTTCTTGACCAAAATGGTAAATACAATACAGGCGACTTTACATCACTATTTTCTATATCATTAGCTAGCTCATATGTCTGCTGTAAACACCCGACACATATGTTCTAGAATTTGGGGGATTTTTTGTAGATACACCATATTGGTGACACAAATAGGTATTTCTCCTGTTTAATACTGTTCAGCAGAATTCCCAAGAGTCTCCATTAGGGTATGATCCTGCCTTTTATACCATTAGATTTGATCTAATTTCTCCTATTCCTTATTAATTATTAAAATCAAAGTTACCTTGCTTTGCCTGTATCATATATTGATTTTGTCCCTCTCAACTACATACTAGGAGCAAATGTCATTAACAGGCTTTCTAGTGTCTTAGGTTTTAGTGAAGTAACTCCCACTCCCAAACCCTTCCACCCCTTTAAAAAAAGAGATAAATCCTAGGCCTAATTCTTCAGATGTAGTAGTATTTGCCTTCCACTCACAAAAGAAATTCCTTCCACTCAGTGCAACCTGCTAGTTTCCTTTTAGCCTTTATGTATCAGTTTTAAAACTCTTATTCTAATCTGTATCTTTTCAAATTTCCCATGTGGTGTGTTATTGAAGTCCAGATGGTTTAGATCTGCTATGCTTCCTCTGAACAATAATAATAATAAAAAAACTTCAAAAAGAAAGATTAAGAAGTTTATTCTTTTGATAAACTCATCTTACAGCACATTCCATTTAGCTACACGTCCATTTTTTCACCCATGATTACTTGTAAATACTTGTATAAAATTCATCGGAGACTGATGGCCCAGTTAACATATCTGCTCTCCCACCTGTCTTAAATGTAAGTACTATACTCCTTACTCTTCAGTCATACATTATTGCTTTGAGCTTCAGAGATGTACTAAAAAAACCACTTTTCTAAGAGATTGGAAATTTCATGTCCCATACCATTCAGTATCCTAAAATAGAGTTTCACAAACCTGTCCTGGCTTTTCAGCAGTTTTCACTCGATCCTGACCCTTGCTGAACTCTGACATGTTGCTGCTATTTTTCTCCCTTCTGTTGCAGGTTCTCTGCTTACTCCACTACATTTTCTGGTCATGACTCACTTGCTCAGGTCTTTCAAGTTGTATTCAGTCAAAATTCCACATATTTTTTAACCGTTGAATTAAATAAATCCCAAACCTCCTTCACATTCACGTTTACCACTTGCACATTTCACAACCCAGCTTTTCAGAATTTCTCAAAGCCTGGCTGTCTGAAGCAGCAAACTTTAACCACCGTCCAACTCTTCCATCAGTTTCAGCTGAAGTACTGTCTAGTTGATCACTGTCCAGCATTGTCATAGAAGGATCCAGTTCTTCTGAAATGTTCTCAGTACTTATCAAACTAAGAAGCTAATGATAAGTTTTCCTCTTGGTTCAGCAACTATTTGGATGCTTTCTACCACAGACTGTTTTTACGGTCAAGTAACATTTGAGCCACATCTATCTTTGTGTCATTTCTTTACCAGTTTGCTCCAGGAAAGCTCCTCTCTCCCACAACAACAAATGAAGTAATATTTCTGTCTTTAATAACATTAAATAAATCTCTACATATATTCAAATCTCACCAGAGTTGCTAACAGCAAACACCCTACATGCCATTCCACTAATATTTTGTGGCCTTAATTGATTTTGGTGGGCACAAATTGGATTTATGCATTTATATGTTTCTTTTTCATTTTGCTTCACCCTGTGATAACATGTAATAGTTTGGATTAAAAGAGCTCCTTGAGTTGCACTGAGTGCTGAAGGGTCCCACACATCCAGCAGAGACACATTCTAAAGATCAAGGACAAATGATAGGTCTTCTTATTCCTTCTGTCAGGATCTTTCAAGAAACAAGCATTACAATCTAGTGAACTGCATTTGTCTTTTGGATAATTAAATGGACTTCTACACTTTACTCTTTAAGCCTCAACTTCAGCTGAGGAGCAGCGAGACTAGCTGAAGCTGACACTTCATAACAGCAAAAACACTTCTTTACAGGTTTGATGAACCTTGGTGGAAGATAGTTGACACTCAACATTAGGGATTTGTCGGGGGATTAAAAAAGAAAGAGAAAGCAAATGTAAGACACTCACTTCAAAGCACTTATTTCAAGGGAAATGCTAAGGAGGAAAGACAGTGCTGAGATAACATTAGCGAATAGCCCAAGCATAAATGACACAAATAGAAAATCTGACACGTGAATCACAAGGGGAAGGGACAGCAATGTGTCATGTATTAAGAGAAATGAGAATATAAAATTGTCCCCGAAAATAGGCCCACTAGCAAAACATAGGTTTGGAAAAGGAAAAAAGTCAACACTGCTGATAAATTTTCCTGAAGAAGAAAAACATTTCTAATGTCTTCTCTTCATCATGATCAGATCTATGCATGTAAAATAGGCTACACCTGACCTACCATTCCTACCAAACAGAACTCTTCCCTTCTCAAAGTCTGTAATTTAAATCCAAAGTGCTAGGTTTAATAAGAGGTTTAGAATCACATATATAAAGAAGTGGTTTGGGATGATCTTTCCATCTCTCTCCTTTAAATCCTGAGACACCAGAAATTGGCCTGGTGTGGCACTACCGCACTTCAAAAGGAAAAAGCCGATTTCCAGACCGGGCAGTCTGCATTCCCCTTCCAACAGGCTGCTTCTGCGGTTTCTAGCACTCCCTCCAAACTGGGGTCACTCTGGAAAGCTGCCCCCTGTTACTTTTGTTTTATTAATCACGAGTTTGGCTTTTTTAAAATGCAGATAGATGGATTACACCTCTGCCTCGCAACAGATATGCTGTATGGCATGTTGCTCTGCTGATGAGCAGCTGCTTACTGGGGATGTGCCGATCATTGCTGAGAAATGCATAGATGCCAACTTGCTAAAATATTCAGATTTGCTGGATGGATCCTGAGTCTCTGGCAGGAAGAGATCCCTCCTATGTGTCAAAAACACTTAAGTAAGACTGTATTGCTAATTACTCGGTAGAAAAATACTATGTTCCTTCTCGCTCTTTTGGGTTTTTATAGGATAATGAAATGTAACTATCGAGCTAAGAATGTAATATATAAAAGCTGATATACTTTTCTTTTTGCTATAATTAACTGATTAACTATCTAGGATCAAAAGTCAAGCTAAGGAAAATCTAACTGTCAGACAGATTAGATAAGGATGTGTTCTTATGAGGTATGCTGATGAACGCATAGACTCCCCTGGATAGGTGGTCTCTGAAAATTGTTTGGAAATAGTCCTAAAAACCCCTCCAAAGTACCCAGTGTAAGGAAATTATGGATCCCAACAACTGGGAGTCAGCCTCCTTCCCCCAGTCCTCATAATTTTAATGCATGAGAGCTGATGGCATGTGGGAACTATCAATGAGAGAATGACAGCTGAGTAAAATTTCCCAGTAAGCTAGTAAAGCTGTGGCCTAATTCAGTCACACCCTTTACAAGTTTGGATTTGGGGTCCTCCCCCACCCCACGGTCAGACCAATAGCATAATTTTTGATTCATTTCCAGGCTGGACATTATTATTTGCAGACACAGGCAGATCTCTGCGAACTTCAGAAAAACCTCCGAACTTAAAACCAGATTAAAAAATAACCAGCAATTTTCAAAAATACCAATACAAATGTTTACTAAAAAACTAAATGTGCAGATTTTTTGAATTCTGTATTTTTTAATAAATACGCTACATTCTCTCAGGGATAACTGAAGTAATGCTCACACGACCAAATATCCACATGCTTTGCTCTATGTTCATTTTCGGAGCATGCAATAGGTTTTGGCAAATTTTTGTTTAAAAGAATGGGGATTTGGAAACTCACCAAGATGAACTTCCCAAAGAAGATCCTTGGAGAAAATATGAGCCTGTCTATTGAAAATATTTCCACCCTCTGAAGTACTGCTGAAATAATTGTTAACTCTTTCAGAGCTGAAAAGGGGATTAATATTATTCAGATATTCTACACCCTCTTACTCAGAATATGGTTAAAAAAAGAAGGAAATTTTATGCCCTATGTCACACATCTATTTACATTAAGTACAAAATAACTCCTGTACTGTGAACATAAATTAGTATTATAACCCCAGACAATAGTGCAACTATTTATCAGTGAGATACTTAAGCTCCGGGCAGCAGTTTCATGCATGTTTAAGTACCAGTAGATCCATGTCCTTTAACTGAAGCAAATTTAGTCTCTGATTACCTATTAGCAACCTATGGGAAAATCTTTTATTGGCTAACTTTTATTACCTTGAAGCTAATTGCTATGAGAACACAGAATGGATGTGCACAGTGAAACAGACCACTTGCTAGTTGCACACAGTTCTATTTTGGACAAGTGCTACTAAATGGTGAAAATCAAGATGTTTATTTCAATTTAAAAAGATGCTCTAGTTGTTGTTAAACACCTATAATCAATTTACAAGCAATTAGCCATTTTATCATCATACATGTGAGAAGGGTAAAGACAGTCATTCACACAAGAGAGAGCGCTAAGCAAGATCTTAAAAATGTGATTAACAGCTTAGAAAAAAGTAATATAAATCTGTGGGGATATCAAAAAAATGGTCAGAAACACATTACCAAGCAAATACACAGTATTTAGAAATTTGTGGGAAACTTTCAGTTAGAAATGGTTAATATGACAAATAAACAAGAATCTTAAGAATTTTATAGAGAGCATTGGTAAAGAGCGTAAACACATTTTCAAACGTATTTCTGTCTGCTGCTCCTTATGTCCAGTGTATAAGATTCTTTTAAGTAGTAGTAAATGTTTGTTGGCTTAAAAAGAAGAGAAGTGATACAACAAACAAGCAGTATGTGCCTAACTAAAACCAAACTGCCACAGCCTAAAGCCTACAACAAGTATTTCATAAAAACTCTACAACAGATTAAGAGGTTTTGTAAAGCAGCTGCGTTTTGATAGTTGATTCCAAGAGTGCTGCATTTGATTCCAACACCATGTTAATTTGAAAAGCATTCTTGAACTACTTAAAATCAGTCGTTTATCATGCTGCATTGGTTTACATCTGGATATAACAAATTATGAAGAAAACCAGTTTGTAAAACGGATTGAACATAAGCTATTTTTGAGTACACCCATGCTTGCTTGGCACAGAAAAGGATAGCTACCTCACTCATTAGAATTCATCATGTTTTAAATAATCAACATATCCTACCATTTTGTGTGAGTTTAGTGGAGCAGAGAAAGGACGTAATCCAGAAGGACTCTTTAGTGGTTTTTACTGCTTGGCTGTTGTTTCCTAGGAAAATTCCCTTTGAAAAGGGGAGTTTGAGGTAGCGACCAGAATCCTGAAGGTTTGTGTTTTCTTCACACTGTGAAAACAAACCAGTTAAAATAGCTGTACTGCACAAAAACAAAGGACCAAATCCCTACATTATATGAATTATTATTGCTTCCCTGACAGAAATTGAAGAATTTTTACTGTGCCTGTTGCAGCTTTGGTTTTGGATCATAGCTTCGTATCTGACATTGAAGGTTAACAAATTTGTACGGGTTATCTCAAATGCATAGCTACAAATTTTGGTGTTAAAATCTAAAATTTATCTGGAAGCATACCAAATCCTCTGAACAAAGAGGTAACTGTTAAATGTGGAAACAAAAATTCCACAAAACTGAAATATCTCTAAACATGATAACATTGAGTAGATCGACATAAATGAACTTGCTTGATTTTCAAACTTCAGCAATTCAGTAGAAGCGTATCATTAGGTTCACTTTGTGTGCTTTAACTGAACTTATCTTTGTGAAATCCATTATAAATACAATGTAATATAATAGTAAGACTTCATAGTAAAATCAGTGCACTGAAATGCATGCCCAGATTCAACTGCAGTTTGTAACAGGAAGCTTAATACTAAACAATCAGCAATGAATACTCTAATAGTGACAAGATTATCACTCATTTGGTAATGAATACAGACTTTTTCAACCTAATGTTTCTGGGCATTTAAAGTATGTTCTAGAGGAATTATTACAGCTAATGATTACTAATTCAAATTACCTTGTGTACAATGAGTTCATGGGTGCCATCTGGCAGAGTCCTCCCATTTTCCTGCATCAAGGGCACGAAAGAAAAGCCAAACAACTTCTTCTCACCCTTTTCTTTCGCTGAAATACATATGTAAATAGCAGCACTTAATGTTAATAATGTACATTTTAGACAAAATAAATGGATCTAAAACAACATAAGAAAGTACACTGGAAGCTATTTGCAGCTAGTCAGACTAAGATTATCTTAAATTTCTTTTCAGATTTGCACATTATTTCCTGTAATGGTTTCTTTTATCTCACTGTAAATCAGAAAGCAGTATTCTGAATGCTTTGGTATTTATTAACAACAAATAATGGAAGCCACCAAATATGCAGTCTTCACAATATATAGAATGCTAGGAAACTCACATTTTTTTAGTGACAATTATCCCCTATAGTAGCTTCTACCTACTGGTCTCCATTTTAGGTCAGCCTCAGGCTACACTGCACTTCTGTCTTCAAATAAGGCATCTGTCTCTATAGATATGACTGAAGATATCACTGTTCCTTACATGAATATTAGACAGCAGATAACACTTTCAAACTTGGATGCCTAAGCTAAAAATGCAAAACTCATCTATCACCTAAATGGACAGCAGACTACAAAACACTGAAGTGGCACAGATTTTACTGAGGCCATTGAGTGCAGATGCTGAATACTTTTGAAAATCAACCGATTTTTCATCAAATGTATACGACTTTTGAGTCCAGGTTTAGCACAGTTGGAGTGGTGTAGACAAACATTAAAAAATATCCAACTTGTACTGCATGGGAAAGACTGTGCAAAAATGTATCATTTGTTTGAAACATACCACTGACATTTTTCCTTTACTACTTCATAGCTTATAAAAGAAATCTTAAAAAGAAATCAATGCAAATTTCTTATTACCTGTTCCTCACATTTTGAAGTTCATGTACTCGAAAGACACTATCACTTACTGTGTGTGCTATTTTCCATTAAGGCAATCTAAGTAATCAAATCTTGCTATATCTACATCACCAAAAAGTGCCAAACAACAGCAGCAGTTTCAGAGACGTACAATTTTAGCTACCCTTCTCTACAAGCTTGACAGCAGTCAGCAACGTAGCTCTGAAACCTGTCTCACATCCCTTGGTATGCAGAACATTTTTACCTCAAAAATCTATAAAATTGTTCAGAATGCTTGTAAAATTTGGGAATTTTATTTTAAAAGTTAAAAAAAAAAGAGTAATACAAAAGTGAATGTTCATTGACCATGATGTATCTACGTACGTTTCCCGTTGGTTGGGTTGCTCAACATGCACTAAGGAACAGGTATAATTTTCGATAATTCACCAGGTAAATTCTGAATTTGCATTTTGAGTTTACTTGAAATTCTGTTTACATTTGCACCTGCAATATTGTCTATTTCCATTTAATAAAACTAGATTGGTTTCTCCTGGTGTTTAGGCTTTACCAAAGCACTGAGTTCTACGGAGCAGAGCTGAAAGCTTGAGAAGTTGTGTCATGAGTTCATGCAGCTGTCTTTTTCCTGAGGTGTTATGGAAACTCATGTGCTGGCTGCAGCTGTGACGGAGAGGACTAGCAGAAGCCATGAACAGTGCTTACTGGAACAGTGCCGGAATTCACAGCGGATGTGTGCTCCTCTGAATTTATCCACAGGAATAGGAAGTTTCAGCAGCTCAGCCCATCTGGGACCGTTGTTATGATAAAGCACAAAAGAATGGTACTCGCTGGCTGGTGGCTCTCCAGAGCCAAATGAGATAAAATCCTAATGCAGAAAGAGTACTGATTAGAGATTAAAGGCAGATTAGTTCTCTGGTAAGTGGTCATCAAGGACTGTTCTTACAAGAAAGACTATTTAATATTTACATTCATATCATAAATATGACATGTGGTATAATGCTTAATATCTTAAAACCCACAAAAATAGTAGCATTTTGTTATATTTGCTGGTCAGAAAAAACGGCAGGAATCATCCACACCGATGAGAATCGAAGTATTATATACAGGGAACCGGGTGTTCAGGACGTCTTACGAAACAAACGTGATGTGGAGTCCCATGACACAGCATGGTCCATCCAGTGTTATGCACAAGCAACAAACAAACAAGAATTTAACTGAGACAAGAAGAGTCCAGGCTCAAGATCTTTAGTCCACTGAAATAAGCCTGTAACCCTGCTGTTGTCAGTGATATGTCCCAGCATGAAAAAAAGAAAGAAATCCAGATACCCTGATTCCGAAGAAGCAAAGTGTTGATTGCCTTTGCAACACCCATGACGGTCTCTCCATAGCAAAGTACACAAATGGATTTTTCTAAGTGCTGAATTGGGGATACCTATTCATTGTCTGTGGGAAAGCTAAGCTGTAGCTTTTCTCCTCAACAACTACAAGTGATCATCTTTGGATCTCGATATCTTTTATTTTTTTACATGTGTATACATATAAAAAAGATACATATACACACATATGTGCATATATTTTAATGTCTGTAAAACATACATACACTTCATGCCAGGCATTTCTATGCACAATCTCACTTCACACACACAATTTGCATCACACCATTTGTGTCAGCCTTTCTTCATTTTGCCACCCCACAGTCCTCAACATCATGCAGAACATGTGAAAAACGTACTTTCAAATAAAAGAAAAAAAAACACAGATGCTAAACACATATGGAAAAGGTTGAAGGTGAACAGAAATCTTTTGGTACAGCAAAAAAATCTAAGAAACGGTCATCTACTAACAATCAAAATATAAGACAATGCCTGTTTGTAAGCTACCACTAGCAACAAGGAACATTAATTTATTCTTCTATTGATAGGCAGTGGTGATTTTTGCATCAAGGATCTCTGATTTATTAAAATCAGATAAAAAATTGAAAATGATCAAAACATATTCTGTGTAACATGAACAAATGCATACCTACTAAGAATTATTATGAAATAAAAAATTCTGAAAAACTTATCTTGCTTCATCATATTCCAGCATCTTAATGGAATCATTAATTATTTGGCTGGCAGTTATAGGCAACTGATCACAGAAATAAAACAAACATGCATTGCATAAAGGTTTTAAGCAAAGTGGAAAAACTTTGAAAAGCTAAAGATGACAAAAGAGAAACATGACCTTTCCAAAGCAAATTTGTACTCTTTAAACAATGCCACAGATGATTTACACCTGAAAAAGGGTATCAAAATTAACTACAGCAAGGGAAAACATAGAACAAAGATACCTTTAAAATTTGACCACTGCTGTCCACAACATGCATCGTCACTTCCACATTTCTGGCCACACTTTTCCCTCCTTTCTCAAATTCTCCTCTTTCTACAGTAATATATAAATCATTCCTCATTTCACCTATAAAGAAAACAAACCAAACACAAAATGTGCAAAAGTCACTTCAACTTGCTTACTTCTTGCTTTTTGTAATTTAGTAGACTTTCATCTTCTCTTCCAAACAAGGGATAATATCACTCCCACAATTTATCAGTATTTTCAGATTTTTAACAATAACAATTGTTTCCATAAATCAAGAAAGCCAACAAAGCTTCATCCTTCTAAAAGCCCAAGCGATTATCTGCCATACTAAACCAGTTCTAGGGGCTTATACTTATTCGTTAGCTCTTTTCGGTCTTTACAGTGGCATCTCCAACTATACCAAAGCTGGTGTCTATCTTCATCTCATTTAATTCTCAGGCAACATTTATGTATTTTCTTTCATTTGTAATCTCTACATTTCTTTGTTTAACATCTCCTTGAAGAACTGATTACACCTTTTTTACACTTCATCTCCAAAGAAAGTGTATTACTTTGAAGAAGCAAAAAACAAGAGGTTTGTGTTCTTTCCATTAGAAGGGCAGGCTCCCCAGATTGCAAGCACTCAAATATATCTTTCTGATCTAAAAGATCTCGATATATTTTACATAGACAGGGTGTTCTGAAGTTTTCTAGCAAAAAAGTTAGCTTATCTTGTGTTTCGCCTGTTGGAAAGGCTCCTGAGAAATTAAAATCTTCATCAACACATTCAAACTACAAATTCAATACAGGCACTACCTAAGAGTTTCACAGTGTGTACAAGTTACTCAATACTGCTAGCATGTTTAAACTGAAATGTTTTGCACGTTCATACATTAACATGCTAAGTATTCTGTCAGACCATAACCAGATCTTCCGGATGAGATCAATAGTAATTTTATTTTAGTTTCAATTGACACAAACCACTAAGTTTACAGTTGATGAAAGGAAGAAAGATTGTTTGGTAGTTGGGGGGTGCGGGAGGCGGGGGAAGAAGCAGTACTGGTGGTGACTGTCGTGGCATGGTAGGGAAGCCCCTGATTTGTTTGAAGATGCTAAATCTGTTTCTAAAACGTGTAAACTAATCTAGCCCTGGACAAACATTACTGGAACTACTTGGAAGCAAATAGACTTCCCTTATGAAATATCAGGAAAATGAAGGATGAACAGCATCTTAACTAGGAGCGTCTTCTAAAAATCCAATTTCTAGATTTGGTAGAAAAAGAAATTGAGAATACATGCTTTCATCTAGCAAAATGCAAGTTTAGCAAAATGGGAATATCCTCTTTTAATAAAGCAGGTGATTTCTTATCACCAGTGCTCAGTGAATAAGTATGACAATTCTGTGTATTTATAGGTGTACCACTTAGAAGTCAAACATGAGATGAATACTTGTATTGTGGGTAAAACTAATTACAAGATATGTAACTGATAAATAATTTGTTCATCTTCAATTTCTGGCTTCATTTTAATGTGCAAGCAGAATTTGACCTGCTTGAACTTTTGAGGATATTCTCATGTTTTACATTTCTTGAATTTATTTTACCACATAAAACTCTCCAGTGATTTTCAAGTACTAGAAGCAATGATCTTTCTATAGTCTTCTAGTATTTTTATAACATTATTTCATCACTGTATGCAAAATAAATTATTCCTCCAAGGCACAATTTACACTATCGCCAAATTAAAAAAAAAAAATTATAAAAGAGGAAACTGCTATATTGCCAAGCCCTCAAGAACCACGCCCATAAGAAAAGGTGAGAAAACCTGCTATTGTATTACCTTATTATCAATTATCTTCTGAAATAACTATGGACAGATGCCAGACTACAGCTAGACAGAACGAACAGAAGCAAATACCAGGACCAGATGGTATTCACTTAAGAGTTTTGTGTGAAGTCAAGGACGAAAGAGCTGAATTACTAATCACTGAATCAATCTCTGGTTCCCAGTGGGAACCAGGTTCAAAATAAGTAAAAGGTGGTGCTTATTCAGGTATTGGACAGCAAGACTTGTAAAAAAGAACCAAAAACAAAAGCCAAAAGCAACACCAAAACAAAAACCAAACACAAAACGAAACCTTTCTGAAGGATGTTGTGAATGTGAGAAATGTATAAGGGTTCAAGGGAAGAATGGAGAAGTCAGGGAAGGAAGATGCATTAAAGGATACGAAGTGGATGATCACAAGCAGCTCAGGAAATCCCTTAAGCTGAAAATAGCTGGATGCTGGGAGAGCACTGAGGGGTAATTACCATACATACATATATGCATGCTCAGTTCTTAGTCTTCCTTAGGTGTCTGTTTACAACACTTGGCTGGACGGGCCCTTGATCTGAATCAGTAAAGCTGTTCATCTGTTTATTCATGTCACAAAATTACCCTTAAAACCACTAAATTCCGATTATTTCCACATTACAGTATTATTTTACTATAAAAGGTTTTGAAGGTAGTACAGTATGGTTACCAAAAAGTATGCAATACGTTGAGTCCTTGCTTAGCATATGCTTATACTAGAATCGGCTCTAGTTACTGCTGGCAGTTGGTCACTTTCAAGAACCTTGCATTCAGAAAAAAAAGACAACACACAACAATCAAAAATAGAAGTTTTGTTATGTAATTGATTTTAGAACACAACTTCTAGTTGCAGCAATTTCTCTTTAAAGATTAACTTGAATTCTACATGTGTTTGTGCTACATTTAGTCATTATTTTTATTTATCAGCAAGGAATTATTTCAGTTTTCCATGGGGTCTTCACAGAAACATAACCAAATAACTATTTCCACCACAAATTTCATGACTTAACCCAGATGAAACTCAGTGAAAACCATTTTTTTTCCTTTTTAAACACAGTAAATTCTACAGGACATAAATGAAAATGACACCGGAACAGGCTGCCCAGAGAAGTTGTGGATGCCCTGTCATTGGAAGTGTTCAAGGCCAGGCAGGATGGGGTTTTGAGCAACCCGGTCTCATGAAAGATGTGCCTGCCCATGGAGGGGGGGCAGGGACAACGATCTTAATATTTAAACATTGTATTTAAAGGTATCTTCCAATCCAAACCATTCTACGTTTCGGTGCAAGAATAAGAAAGCATCTATAAAACAAGTAATTAGATCTTCACACAAGTTAAGCAGGCTTTCAAGAATGGTGTCCACATTTTAAGGCTTTTAAAAAAATCCAAACCCTTTGAGTTTTACATTTTCAAGGGCCAGAAGAAATCAAATCACAGGGAAAAAAGACACAGGAGTATGACACACTTTAACAAATACTGTTCTGTTCTCCTCTTACAGAACCTTGTCGGAGTTTGCAAACAGTGTCATGAGAAGATAGTTCAAATGAATTTTGTCCTGAGCTACATTGATTCAGAAGCTCTACTCTGTTTTCAATGTCTCAGAGAAAATCAAGACATGTGGGTGACATTACCAAAAGAAAATACCAGATTTTCTCCATTACCTTGCAAGGCAAATTAAATCCAAGAGGAGACTAAGCCTCTCACGCTATATGAGGAATAACGATGTTTTATATGGAAATGGATAGAAAGGCAGAAGGGAGATAACTGAAATAGACTGGAAAAATAAAAAGAATGTAAACTATGGACTATACATCAAAGGTACAGTCTGCATCTGGCAGATATAACAGCAGCTTCCTTTTCTCAAAGTATGTGGTATATCTGACATTTTATAATCTGTACAAAAATGTATGTTTTAATTTAAATTTGGCCTTGCATCTGGATTTGTACTCACACATATTTCACTTCTGGTTTAAAAAAAGATCAAAATCACTACTTGCAACCAAAGTGCAAGAAAACCAACTGTATTGAACTTGCACAGTTCAGATAAGCACACTGGAACCTTAAGAACTTAAAGACATGCTCCTGAAAAATCTTTAGAACAGTATTTGTATAATATATTACAAACAAAAGCTCATTAGATCAAAAAGTCAATGGGGTTCTAAACATCAAGAACAAAGTCTTTTCAGAAAATAGCTGACTGTAAAAAATAAAATGGATTTGGAAAATAAACTTCACTTTGGAAAGGAAAAAGAAAGTAAAATAATAAAAAAAACTTAAATAAATTTGGATCCAAATTTAAAAAATAATATCATTGTCAATATATTTCTCTGGAGATATCTTAAATATTTTTACTTCCTGAAAAGAGAAATACCATTGTTTCAATGTTCCTTAACAGAAATTCTCTCTCCAAAAACTGAGACTATCTGTGTAAAACTAAAGTTAGGGCATTCTTTTGCGGCCCCTCTTCCAGTAAAAACAATTCCAACTTCCTCTATAAAGTATTCAAACATCAGCAAATTGTTGAATTGATCTATATTCCTTTAACTGATCTTTCCAATTTATGGAAACTGCAATTACACAATTGATTACAAGAATATGCATCATTTTTCTACAGGAATTTTGCCTTAACCAGTATAGCAGACAAGTAATTCCAACAGATTAAATCATCTTTTTTGCACTAAGAGGGGCAATTACAGCCATAAGTAGCACTGAAAGGGAAAGTCCTGTTGAATATCTGAGTTCTGAGGTAGACTTTGGTGAGTACAAATGATACCTCAGCTAAAATATCTACACGACTCAAATAAATCTCTCCTAGGTGTATGTGTATTGAGATTTTTTACAAAATGCGAGGAACCGACACAGAAACAAGAGAGGCATATCTTAGATAGTACAGTACATCAGATTTTAGTTACTGGTTGAAAACATGACTATAGGACTGATTCTCAATCAGACTGATGAGACTTTAAACATGATGAAAAAAGCAACATTATATCCATGTTGAGAAACACAAAATCCTCTTCTCTAAGTCTGATTCAGTGAAAAAATCCAATGGTTATTTTCAGCACGAAGTTTGGTACAGGAATAAGCTACTGAAAACAGTATCAAAAATTATACTCAACTTCAAGGTGACAAACCTACCTCTACCTATAATGAAGTTGTGTGGTATGAAAGATCTAAATCATACGAAAGCATTTCTTTCAAAAGAACAAACAGCTCATTTTTACCTGTTCTCACTGAGCATCTCCATCCCCCAACTCCTGTTGTGACAGTTTCTTTAAGCTTTCTGAACTCTCTGGGCCTTCTAGACTGTGCAATGAACACGTGGATGTCAACATCCAGTTATTAAATACTGTTAACCATTATAGGGTCAAACCCCATTATAACTCTGCTTTGTCTAGGACTGACATACAGTTTTCTGGGTAAGAAAAGACTGTAGAATGGTGAACCACACACACTAAGATCATTTAATATATTTTGTGAAGCTAAACCACCTAGGTCACCTTAGATGTGAAGGGCATCTCTAGACACGAGGGTTACAGGCTGAGTCAACAGAATCTGGAGAAAAACAAATTAAAGAAACCATGTGCAAATATGTGTTATCTGAATTATTTCACTGCTTAAAAAGCTGCTTATCTTGGCACAGCTACTTTCTAGTCACTATCCCAATAAAAAATGAGGCCAATATGTTACCACTAACCATAGGTAAAGCAGAAGGTTGCTGTACATTGGATGTGAGGTGAGATGAGAAACAACAAAGTAGAAAAAAGTTAGTGATTACCCCCATGAGAGTAGGAAGTAATAAGCTGTCTCTTGGAAAAACAGAAGAACTGTGAGGATCAAAGAAGGTATCTAGGGAAGCTGTTTGTTCTTAATTCAGACAATAATGCAATGTGTTGACAAAGGGTATCAATATATTCTGTCCTAAATACAGAAGTGACCCATTAACCCCAACACTTTGGCACTACTTAGTTAGAACCCTATTCTTTCACCTATTTGGTTAATCAAAACCAGATTTTTTAATATTAAAAGCTACTGACTGAAGCGTTCCTACAGGAGCTTCTACTAACGAAGTGAGGGCTAGAGCTACAGGGAAGTTGAAGTTCCACAGAATTTAACAAAAAGCCGCAAAGCTGCAGTGATGTGGATGATTACACAGCCTTAAATCTCCCGTGCAGCACAAGTGTAAAAGTGTATATTCTGCAAGGACATTTACTCTGGCAAGTGAATTTAATTGTATGTGAAAGGTGCCGAATTCAAATGTCTGGGTTGCTAAATCAAAATGCGTACAGCACAGCACTGGCAGTACCTGCCTCTTCATATGGTCCTGCCAATACATTCAGTTTTGACTTGGCAAAAATATCTTGAAAGCACTGTTTATACGCTGAGAGGGGAAAAACTCCAAACCTTTCTTAGCCCAGATGTAGGTGCTAACCAGGCACATTACAGCTCAAGGTTTCTGACCTAAGAAGAAACAGAAGCTTCATGACTTCAGTCCAACCAGCAATCAAGTGTCCAAGGGCTGAATGGGAGCAGAGGACAGAGACCTGATCAGCATCAAATACATAAAAGAGGCAATTACAAGGGGCAGGAGGAAAGGCCAATTAAAGTCGCAAAACAACCACAAAACAGACACACTGGAGGACATGCTTAGCTAATGGAGGTCAGCCTTCCTGAACCTGCCAACTATAAACCACAAATTTTAAAGAACCAGTGAAAAGATCCAGAAGTAACTTGCAGGTTGGAGATGACAATGCATGTTCAGGTGTCCTATTATCTCCACCACACAGTTTCCTTATGGGATGGCTCTGCAGGCTCCCTTTCCTTCACAGATCGGAGGCTGCATCATTACTCTTCAGGACCTGTGTGCAAGCCCTTGTCTGCTGCTGCTCACAGCAATGTGTACCCCCAGCTATGGGACCTGCGTGCAAGCTGCCTCCACAGCCCACAGAGGCTTGAACGCTCCTACTGAACCTCCATTGACAGGAGCAACACAAGGAGCAGGTCAGATCAGGACAAGTGTCAGCAGAACATTTGTATGAAGGTATCGCTTGTTCTTTTCTTTTTCTAGAAACATTTGTACCTAACCTAAGCGTCAAAGCAATGATCCTTCATCACAAAACTGCTTTTAAACTTACACTGAGGAAGATGTCACTTACATTTGCAACACAGATATTGTAACAAGACTTTTCTCCTATTCCAACCACATTTAGAACTGCAAAATTTCTTGTAGCATATTAATATGGAACAAGGTTTTAAAGCTGAAGATAGCTGTCAAAGATCAAAGGCAGCTGTCTTTGTTAAAAAGAAAGGGGAGTTTAGTTTGCCAGCTATCCTCAAAAAGCTTTCTCGTGAAATAAATTCCAATTTGATTATTTAGTACTGTAACAAAACACAGCGTGACTGTATTTGAATGAGATAGTATCTCTGACAGTTACAGCTTTCAGTGTGCAAATCTAAACTGTCCTGACAGCAGCCACTAATTTTAACACAATTACATAGAGCTCACTAGGATCTTTTGCTAGGATCTGCATTTTTGAAAGCTTTGCTCGGAATTGTAGGTCCTTTAGAACCATAAATTGAAAAGGAGCAGAAAACATTATTTTGTTTAGAGAGAGTTGCTGTTCATTTACATCTCTGTAAAAGCTTATGAGTTGCTTTGTTTCATACCCTAAACATGACTTGAACAGCTCTTAAAACAATTTCAGTCGTAGGGACTGAAAATCTCTGGATGTGGCACAGACAAAATGGTATTATCCAGGATGTAAATCTTGTGGATGCAAAATGTTATAGAGAAAAGCTCATTTGAATACTTTGTAGAATGGGACAAGAGCTGTGTAGCTCCTGTCAACGGGAGCATCTGAAAAAAACCCACGTAGAAGGTGATAACTTGAGGAGAAGGCTAGGGACCCTTAGTCCACCTTGCCTCCTACCCTTCAAGTCCATCCATGCTATGCCTTTTAGCAGCTAGCATGTTCTACAATGTTACTATCCATGCTGATATACTGACAATACCAAGCGAAACTGGAAGATAAAGGACAAGGGCATGAAATTTTCCACTCCCTTTTTAGCCCAGTAAATTTGGAACTGGCACAGCTAAAGCTACGATAAGAACAAGCAGTTTACAGAAACACAGGGAACAAGACAGAAGAGCGCAATTCAAAAGTAGGTCGCCCTACATCTGTGTGACACCAGCATGTAGCCTAAATTTCAACAAGTTACACTACAAGCTGATCATATCTGCAGTAGTCACAACCTGGAGGTTGTAAATACTTGAACTCTCAAAACACCTGTGTGTTTATTAATATATACACTCTGTGGGGGGAGAAAAGATTAAGTCCTGGAGTACCACAGCAATACTAAACTCTTGCTAATGCCTTTCTGGCAGTTAAACTTTGATGATTTCACAGAATCATAAAATGGTTTGGGTTGGAAGGAACTTCGAAGGTCATCTAGTCCAACTCCCCTGCAGTGAGCAGGGACATCTTCCACTAGATCAGGTTGCTCAGAGCCCTGTCCAACCTGACCTTCAATGTTTCCAGGGATGGGGCCTTCACTACCTCTCTGGGCAATCTGTTCCAGTGTTTCACCACCCTCATCGTAAAAAATATCTTCCTTATATGCAGTCTAAATCTACCTCCCTTAGTTTAAAGCCATTACCTCTTGTCTTATTGCAAAGGCCTTGTTAAAAAGTTTGCACCCATCTTTTTCATAAGCCCCCTGTAAGTACTGAAAGACCGCAATAAGGTCTCCCGAGATCCTTCTCCTCTCCAGCATGAACAACCCCAACTCTCTCAGCCTTTCCTCAGAGGAGAGGTGTTCCAGCCCTCGGATCATTTTTGTGGCCCTCCTCTGGACCCACTCCAACAGGTCAATGTCTGTCCTGTGCTGAGGGCTCCAGAGTTGGATGTAGGACTCCAGGTGGGGTCTCAGCAGAGTGGAGTACAGGGGCAGAATCACCTCCCTTGACCTGCTGGCCACACTTCTTTTGATGCAGCCCAGGATACGGTTGGCCTTCTGGGCTGTGAGTGCGTATTGCCAGGTCATGTTGAGCTTCCCATCAACCAGTACCCCTAAGTCCTTCTCTTCACGGTTGCTGTCAATCCATACTCCTCCCAGTCTGTATTTGTGCTTAGGATTGCCCCAACCCGTGTGCAGGACCTTGTACTTGGCCTTGTTGAACTTCATGAGGTTTGCACAGGCCCACTTCTCGAGCTATCCTCTGGATAGCATCCCTTCCCTCCAGTGCGTCGACTGCATAACACAGCTTGGAGAGAGAAGAAAACATCCTTCTGTCAAAATTGGAGAGAGATGGATTTACTGGGTGGACTGTTTGGTGGATAAGGAATTATTTGGACAGTTGCATTCAGAGGGTAGTGTTCAACAGCTCGGTGTCAATGGCTGGATAAGAGATCAGTGACGAGTGGTGTCCCTCAGGGATCTGTACAGGGACCAGTACTGTTTAATATATTTATCAATGACAAAGATGGCGGAATCGAGTGCACCCTCAGCAAGTCTGCAGGTGACACCAAGCTGAGTGGTGTGGTCAACATGCCTGAGGGACAGGATGCCATCGGGAGGGACCTGGACAAGGTCAAGAAGTGGGTCTATGTGAACCTCATGAGGTTCAACAAGGCCAAGTGCAAGGTCCAGCACCTGGCTGTGGGCAATCCCCAGTATCAATACAGGCTGGAGGCTGAAGGGATTGAGAGCAGCCCTGTTGAGAAGGACTATACAGGAAAGACGTGGACCTGTTGGAGCGGGTCCAGAGAAGAGCCACAAAAATCATCAGAGGGCTGGAACACCTCTCCTCTGAGGAAGGGCTGAGAGAGTTGGGCTTGTTCAGCCTGCAGAAGAGAAGGCTGCAGGGAGACCTCATTGGAGCCTTTCAGTACTTGAAAACGGCTTACAAGAAAGCTGGAGAGGGACTTTTGACAAAGGCATGGAGTGACAGGACAAGGGGTAATGGCTTCAAACTGAAAGAGTGTAGGTTTAGATTAGATATAAGAAAGAAATTCTTTACTCTGAGGGTGGCGAGACACTGGAAGAGGTTGCCCAGAGAAGCTGTGGATAGCCCCTCCCTGGAAGTGTTCAAAGCCGGGCTGGATCGGGCTTTGAGCAACCTGGTCTAGTGGGTGGTGTCCCTGCCCATGGCAGGGGGGCGGGGGCTGAAACTAGGTGATCTTTAAGCTCCCCTCCAACCCAATCCATTCTAAGACGCTATGATATGTTGTGGGCGACCATGTCAAAGCCCTTACAGAAGTCCAGACAGATGACATCCATTGCTTTTCCCTTGTCCACTGAAGTAGTCACTCCATCATAGAAGGCCACTAGGTTGGTCAGGCAGGACTTGGCCTTGGTGAAGCCATTCTGGCTGTCTCAGATCACCTCCCTGTCCTCCATGTGCCTTATCAGGACTTCTAGGAGGATCTGTTCCATGATCTTCCCAGGCACAGAGGTGAGCCTGACAGGTCAGCAGTTCCCAGGGTCCTCCTTTCTACCCTTTTTAAAAATAGGTGAAATGTTTCCCTTCTTCCAGTCACCAGGGACTTCACCTGACTGACATGACTTTTCAAATACAATGGAGAGTGGCTTGGCAGCTACATCAGCCATTTCCCTCAGGACTCTGTGATGAATCTCATCCCATAGACTTATATACATCCAGGCTGCTCAGGGGGTCATGAACCTGATCTTCTCTTACAGTGGGAGGGACTTTGCTCACCCAGTCTCCATCTTGTAGTCCATCCACTTGCGAGGTGTGAGAAGAGACACTGCCGGTGAAGACTGAGGCAGAAAAGTTGTTGAGTACCTCAGCCTTCTCCTTGCCCATTGTTACCAGGTTGCCAGTCATGTTGATTGGGGGCGAGGGCACACTTTCTTTTACTTTCCTTTTTTGGCTGGCATACCTATAGCAGCTCTCCTTATTCCATCCCTTGCCAACTTCAGCTCCATCTGTGCCTCAGCCTTCCTTACCCCATCCCTACACAATCGCGCAGCATCTGTATACCCTTCCCAGGACACCTGTCCCTGCTTCCACTGCCTGTGCATCTCCTTCTTGCCCTTTAGTTTGACCAGCAGGTCTCGATCCAGCTATGCTGGTCTCTTGCCTTCCCTTCCTGATTTCTCACACATGATCCAGAGTTGTATTTAATTAAAAAAAAAAATGAAGTTAAGCAATCAGGCATCATTCATGAAAGCCACAGTACAGAAGGACATTATCTGAGAGAAGGGCATTCTTAGGGAGATCAGATCAGGAACATACAGGCACACTGCATTTCACAAAGAACTTCATCACTGTAGGAAGTGAAATCTCATTACTGAAACAATTCGGTTTTTGTTTTGCATTGTGGAAGACACCTGAAGAGTGGGTGGCTGCTTACCAATAAATGTATTCGCTGTTAAGAAACAGGGCAAATCTCATTGACATGCTGGAAGCTGCCAGTAAACGTGTGTCAGACAGACCGTGACAACCATCAGTCAGCTCTCCGTCCAGTGCTTTCTCCCCATACAGCAACACTATGACTTCTACGTTATTGTGTCAAAGAACAACTTTGCTGCTTGCACAAAGCTTTTGCATAGAGCCACAATAACTAGTATTTATGACTAACACTCACACATGACTCAAGAATAAGAAAATGTTGCATTTGGTGCTTACATACATACATACAAAGAATTCATCTGAGATTGGAACACTGCGTGATACTTCACAAAAACTGATTAGGGGTGGGCAGTGCATCTGCATTTAGGCACATGATGGGGGATGAGCAGAAAGAAATAACATCATTTGTAGTCTTATTTCTATACTGGTACTTAGTTCCTATATCATCACTAATATTCTTATTTACATAAGGCAAACATTAAACCAGCTCTCCATGTGTTAGAATTTTGGGAGCATTGGTGACTTTGGTAACACTACTGCCTTTTTACTATTGGATTAAGTAAGCTTTGTCATTTAAATCAAAGGCAGAGACAAATCAACAGATTCCTTTTCTCAGTTACCCTACTGTCCTTCTTCAGCAGAAGATTATCTGCATTTTCAGCTTTATTACAGAAAACTCTCAACAAGCCCTAAGAAACACTCATCAGAAAACAGCTGATGAAACAAATGAAATACCCTTTATGAGGGACTCTCAAATTGTAACACTTTCAGATTTCAATTGGATTGTAGCTCTACCACGGAAGATGCAGTCACTGACTTTTTTTTTTTTTGCTCTTCCTTTTAACAATGAAATGTAAAACAAATTGCTTTGAACAAGTGGGGAATAAAAGACTTGCAAGCTTTTTTTTAACAGAAAACCTTTACCTGCTAAATTTATATGGCTACAATAAAAAGAAAATATTTCCAACAATTTTTAAAGATTATTTATTTTTACAGAGCTAAAGCATTCACTTGTTAGTTTGCTAGTGCTCCTTGCCTGGTTTATTGAGGAAAGACTTCCAAGCCATAACTATCATTGTATACACTTCCCATGCATCACTGCTACTTATTCTATGCTCAAAAGAAAGCCAGATTACTCTTTCAAATACTATAAACTGCAGAAGACCCTTTTCCTCATTCTCCACTTCCAGAGACCTTAAATCAAGGGAAGTCCAGTGAAGTTCTGGCTTTTCTTCCCTTTGCATAGTTCTCTTCTGTTTTTCCTTCAGTTCCTAATGAACCAAGAAAGTAAGACAGTGGTGATAGGAAGGAGAAGGAAAACAATATACAAGTTCCTCGCACTTGTCTAACCTACTATGTAGTCATTTATTAGTATCTTTGTTTTCTCCAGTGACTTGCAGAATTAATAATTCCTTTGGTAGACAGGATCAAAGCTTTAAAAAAGTATTAAAATAAGATTCGGAAAGGAGAGGATATTCCCCACAGAATACTATAGTACAGTGAAAGGTCAAAATTCAGGGTGTCTTTACTCCACATTATTGCTTAAACATGTTCTGTTAGCTAATATATCCAGGCAATATTACTTCCAGTAATTAAAAATATGTATTTCTAGATTCTTGGAAATCAGAACAGCAAACAATGGCAGGTGTTAAATTTAGGGTGTTTGTACTCCATACAGGATAAAGAAGATTGGAAAAATTCGTACCACTGCTCGTGGGAGAAAAATGCTGAAGTGTGTCAGACATTTCTTTTCCTACAATCAACAGCTCTTTACTAAGTCCAAGCTCACTGACAGATACAAACACTTACTATGCTGAAGAGAACAGATTCCATAGCTTTCTTTACATTTATTGCTCTCCAGACTCTTATTCTAAAATTTGAAAGAGGGAATATGCTTCTAGTCAAAATCACATAATTGAAAAACACATGTTCTCACAAGGATAGCATTTTGTGAGATCATTTGTATAAGACAAGGATTCTAATTCTAGTTTCATTTTTAAAGCTTCTGAAAAAAGAAAGAAAGATTGGAGAGCATGTACTTGCACATGAAAAGAATAAAAGATCTTTTAATAATCCAGATGAAGGAGTAATGAGTGTGTTCAGTAGCTTTCAAAGACAGGATTCTGACAGGATTTAACTGGACAGCTAAAGGACATCTAATGAAGTTAAAAGCTGACAAATACAAAGCAATGCAGATGTGATGGTAAAAAAAATCCAAGTTATTTTTCCTAAATTAAGCATACGAAAGCTTAATGTAGGAAACTTAAAAGCACTGCAACATCCTGGGCAGCTCATTCTGTTTGCTGAATGAGCAGAAATTAAAAAAAAAAAAGACAAAACATTGAGATGAAAAATGTGACTTTTATTGTTTGACAAATATAAGTCTGAAAGTATTAAAATTCCATTACAGAAATTCATACTGCAGCTTCATGTAGAGTCTTTAGCTATGTTATTTGCAAAATGATATCACAGGATTCGAAGAGGACCAAAAAATTCAGAGCAAAGGATTACAAGCCAAGAACTTTGCAGTCAGGACTGACTAGCTCAGTTACAGATACCAGCATTACAGACCCTCTAAGCTTATGTACAGGGAAAACAATGGTCAATGTAATACCATTGTACTGACTCATCAATTTTTTAATCTCTGCCAATATCGTAAGAGTTTAATAATTTGGATGGACAGGAAGAAATATAAACTCTGATCTTAACTCAGAACTTAAGTGGTGGTCAAATCTCAGCAGTGGTAATACCACCAGCTCAGATCATAAGCTGAAAAAGGGTGTCCATAGCTAATCGATATCCATCTACAAAAATCTGATGAGATGTCAGCCAACAGGCCAATTGTTTATACATTGAAGTACATTTTACAGACTAATACATTTGGAGGTGAGCTACTGTCCTCTATAATATACAGAGCCTTTCAAAATTGTATCTATAGCTGTTTTAAATCTGAATTAGCTTTGATATTATAGACAAAGCTGCACAAACTAAGTTTGTAGGCAAAGTTCCAGGAAGCAAGGGTTAGACCAAACCAAATTGCTTAAAATAAAAAGGATTCTACAGAAAGACATAAGATTATTTTGCTTTATGTGCTAGTGTCTTATGCTGAATGGATTTAGGCTTTGAACATACCAAGCAGTCAAGAAAGCCACTACCACTAGTAAGACTTAGCACTATTAAGAACAGTATAGCTTAAATAAAGTAAAGCAGATGCAGTGCTGGTCTGGTAAGCACAAGAAAGGAAGATGTGTAACTATACGGATGCTTACCTCACGATAGTTTAGAGTCTGTTTGCAACTGCAAGTCCTAGTGGGGAGCTGTGGCTCCTCCAGTAAATCCTCATTTAGACTAAACAGCTGCGCTAGGGTTTACTACAATTGTAAAACCCCCAGACGACACACACTAATACCAAGCTTCTTTATGGAATTAGATATCATCCACAAAGATATGAAAGAATATGTACATACATATGTGCTAGAACACATGAGCGTATCCAGCACTGAAATTATGCACTGATACAGATGCTGTAAATCAAATTTGGAAACAGATTCCGTAAGAGTGCACTACATAAAACAGCAAAAAACCCACCAGTAAAAGTTTGTATACAAGAATACAAAATGGCTTTTATATTCCGTTGCCTATTATGTACACTAATCTAACTTAAAGTACTGCTCAAAAAGTACAGTATGTTCATAAATATTAAATGCTAAATTTTATATACTAAGTAATGATGTGGTTGTCTGTCCTTTCAGGAAATGGTGAACACAAAATTCAGGGTGTAAGCACACTTGCCCTTCAATGCTGTACAAAGCTTTCTGAGAATACTGGCTTGTGCATCTGCAGACTGCCACACCAGGATGCTGGAAAGGAGTTTATTAGTGGTTGCATCGAGTCTGCCCTTAAATCCTGGTTAAACCTAGAAAATGAATGTTGATTAGACTCAAAAGATACTTCTACTGCCTTTCCTTCTTCTGTCAGCTAGAATAAATTGAGTTACTTATTTCACAGCCTTTTTGAATCATACACGCTTTTTTCTAGCCATTCTATTTCGTTTCCTAAAACACTTGGGAGTTCTTCATTAAAAAATTCCATGGGGTCCGGAAAAAGCATTCTGTGGCTTCACCCTGTCACACTCCAGTGACATAAAAAGCACTGCTCTTTAAAAACGTGCATTATTATTGTCAACAAAATTCTGGTTATACATTTATGCTTATCTAAGTTACATTTAACAGCAAAACCTACAAAGAAGAAAGGATTGATATGACGAAAAATGAAGGTCAGAGATTTTAAATACACCAGAATAGGAGAGGGACTTAAAATATGGCATTTATAAAAGAGATACTATAGTTTAGCAGCATGAAGTATTTCTTCTTGACTAATTCAGAGTCTGGTTCAGAACTCTAACCTAAGTGCTAATTAGCCACAGCAACATCATTACTTTCAACAAAAATATAAAATAAGATCTAATTAATGACCATTTCCAGTGGCAAAAGATAAAGTTCTCTAATTTACCTCTGAAAAAAGACACTTGAAGAGAAACAAAACGAAAGGGGATCTTTAAAAGAAAAAAGCATTTCAAAGACTAGGTTCCTGCGGGCATTTCAGTGCCTAGGGCACACTGCTCTGCTTAGCCCTTGGAAGTCATCATTGCAAGAGTGAGATGATTGTTTCTCTGGAGGAGAAATCTCTTCTATGCCAGTAAATACAGAATAAAAGTTGTACATTTTCTAAACTGAGGTATGCATACATTTGGACTGAGAAAGCAGCACACCAGAATCCATACATTATTTTTTTTAAATAAGAAACGGAAAAATTGATCCTGCGCAATTCTTCGACGCTGAGTTGAGAAACTTCTGCACCAGCCGATTACACAGTGCTTTGCTATAATATGTTTTTCACGGTTTAGTACATCACATTATTTCACAACTGGAAAGTGAGGGGATATGAGAGCTATTTATAGAACTTAGAAGATTTGATAACAGAGAGCAGAAGGTCACTAAATAATAGATAAATGGAGAAAGGTTTCTTAATAGGAGTTAGTGTGCTCAGTAAAACTGCTTCCGCTGTTATCAGCCATATTATCTACAACACTCATTTGATTCAAATTACAAATTCAACAGTAATACAATAAATGAACCCTAGCTAAATAGCTATAAGATTTCAACCAAATGCTTCCATTAAACTTACAGATATAATCTACCCTTAAATTCAGTGGCACCCGACTCTAGCATTTTATTGTTCTAAATCTTGCAGTGACACCAGCAGAGTATTTTCATAATAATGCTAAAACTGTTCTATTAACTTGTGTTCTCTGCATGTTTTAAGTGATTAGTAGTACTGATTAAGGACACAGAAGGACAGATGTTTAACTGGCAGTAAGAACATAAGAGTGAATTCTCAGTTGTCAAGTTTCAGGCAGAAGTTCAAGAGAAACACATGCCCACAGCTAAAGCTGTGTCTCATTACTGAGTTTCAAATGCCTATTTAAGACTTCCTTGATTAGTGAAGTATCGAAGCTTATTCATTCTTGCCTCAGAACCTTAGTTTACTTCTGATTTAGGTACACAGGAATGCAAAGACAGATCTTTATAAGAAGGTAGTCTCTATTAAAAATGTGCAAGTCAGGAGGATGATTTACGCTTGAGAGACTCAAGGCATTGTGTGTGGACTCAGTGGAAACGAAGATGTGAGCTCCTCCCTGCAACATTTGTCAGCAACAACACACCACCATAATCATGCCAAAATAGTCTGCTTACAAGTATGCTTCTTCTTTAAAGAGACATTTGCCTTATAAATTCCAGCAATTCATTAAACTTTTTAAAAATTTCATTTTGGGGACAGAACGATAGATATCACTGTGATCTTCCTGTGTTTGCTTCTTCACATTCATATTGACACAATGTTTCTACCTTCCTTAGCATCTGTTTAAGTATTCACATATTCTGTCATAGAATAGAATCAAAATAGTCTCTACATCCCTATTATTACCCATTTCCCATATCTTCATTCCAGTATTTGAGAAACAAATTTGGTGAAACCAGAACTTGTACAGTGTGAGTGAAATTCTGTGAATTCTTATTTAGAAAACTATTAGCTCCTAAAAACAATGTTCTGCTGGTTATCTCCTCTGCACAGAGCTCAGCAGACTTGCATTCAGTCACCTTCACTCCTATGAAGTGGGGTTCCATCTCTCAAAAAAGGGTGCTATGGCTGTACGCCCTTTTGACATTGACATAGTAACTATACAATATATAATGCAATGGAGCTACTGGGACTCAGTTTTCTTCTAACTACCTGAAAAAACCTAACAAACGTATCTGGAAAAATTTAAAAAGTTTTAGAATACAGCATGTATTTGTGGAGCAGTTGAAAATAAAGTAATTTCTCATCAGTTCTTTCTTCTTCTGCTTATTGAGGGTTTTTTCTTTTTAACTTACCAGGCATTATAATATTGGAAAAACCTAGTTTCCTTGTTATGGATACTCCATGGGTAAACATGGATGTATATTCTCTCCTAATTTGTTCTATGTCTCCATGAAGCAACTGAAGAGAAACTGCCAGACCTGAAAATGTAGACAAAAACAAGGAAAAATAAGACATTCAAACAGATTATGGTCATCACTACTTATTAAGAATTATATATACACTTGCAAGTATATACTCATTCCTGAGAACTCGGAAAATCCAGACGAAGTTCAATAATACCAAGCCAAACATTTGGGAAGGGTACCAGCATTCAGAAATCAGTAAAAACTTGAACACAACTACCCATGACAAATCATTAGCAAATTATTACTGATGTGTAACTGAACTATGATGACACATTGGATCAAAAGTATCTTAATAGGGACAGACTGAGGCCTTAACTGGAGAAAGAATTAGAAAAATGTCAGTTCAGAGAAACGTCAATCAGTAATATTTGCGACCATTTCAATTTTTCACTTTCTTCAACACAATGCTGCCTTCGTTGGTATGCAAGAAAAGGCCCACACACAACGGTCTCCATCTATGGGAGAAGCACGGAAGTCTCATTACAATGTCTCGCTTAACCTGATAAAAAGTTACACAATTTATTAATCCAAAATATGAAGAAACAAACTCTACTAAACCAATATAGCATAATCAATATTTTTTACTTGGGCACAGCAATTTCATAATGACTGAAATAAATTTTTTTCAATATTCATCAGATTCCTATGATTCTCTCCTATGCTTGCTAGAAGACATACTAAATACAAGGGTGGCTGTACAATCACTTTCCAATATTTATTCCTCTAGAACCAAGGAAGAATAATTTCTTCTACTATATCTGCAGTATACAAACAAATTGCAAACAGCTTACTTCATTACAACTGAGATTAACAAACAGCAGGCACGCCTTTTGGTTATTTCAAATATAATCACTGAGGCAAATGTCAGGATGATACAGCTTGCAAAGATTAATCTTCCCAGAGCTTCAACATTACAAGGGTGTATTACACATCAACATACAGATCAAGGAGAATATAAGAGCAAACTCTTCAAACACACTGAACAACTGGAGACAAACAGACAACTCCAAAGAGCGATAATTAACTTTAGATTAAGCTTAAGTAAATAACAGGTACACACAGACTGAACAACAAGGTCATTGGTCCTTTGGGCTTTGGAAGAAATTTCCCCTACAACCATGTTACTACATAACCCAGTAAATTTACTTGAAGTTTGATGGCTCTTAACTCAGAGCTTGAAAAAATCTGTACTGTCAGTCCAGGGTACTGCACTAAAGAGATCAGAGATCAAATTAGCATGACAACTTTTATCTTCTTACCAACACTTACATTTTATTATTTTGGCAACTCCACAGGACATGATACTCCGACCAGACTCCCATTCTCTTATGAAAAAGAGCTCACCTACACATCTCAAACTGAGTACATGAACAAATCTTACAAGGAAGAATGTTAAGCTAAGTCTATTCTATTTTAAGGACTGTATTTAATGCCATGAACATTAATTATTTTGGTACTGGGAATTTGTTCTGTGGTTATCCAGTTAACAACTTTTAGGAAATAGTGACAATTATTATTGGTGTAGACGAGAAAACAAACTACAGCATAGCTACCTGATGGTACAGGAGGTTGGTAAGTAGTCAAACAGGCAAAAGTCAGACTCTGTTAGAGCACGTGAAAAGTTTTACATTGCGGGATGGGAAAAGCTAGACTGCGTATAACTCACTTACAGATATGGATATTTGGTCACCTCCAATCTTGTTTCCTTTATCTTTTCAGCAATTGAAACACATACATATTTAGATTCATACCCCCATCTGCCCCTACTGCATTGTTTCCCTGGAAACCTTTAAAAACATTCTCCACTGCTCCCAATCACATCAACCACAACAGCGTTAATCAGATATTGTACACCGCCTGGTGTTGCATAAAGTTATTGTGTTTTCTAAACAAAAAGTTGAAGAGCTCAAATCCAATTAGTTCTACAGTTTTCTTTGTGTACAAATTTCACAGATTTCCTTTAAGAATTTTATTTAGCTCAAAAGTAAGATACATGTCAAAAAACCTCAGCAATGGCAAAATAGTTTGCACTTCAGAAATAAGCTGCCTGTCAAGGATTTGAAGTACTTGCTCATGCAAGGCGAGAAAGCTATTAGAGCTATGTATTTCACAACATTTATTGTTAGAAAATGAAGAGTCATCTTTTTATATCCAAAAGCATTAAGAAAATCTCTGTGACATACTTAAAACACAGTTTAGCCATTTTACCTATGGTTTAAATATGTCTTTGGAATATAAATGGTATGCATCCCCAACTCTTTCAAATAATGAAGAGCATCGGACTAAACATAGAGTTATCTAAAAATGTTATATGGTGCCAATAGTCCAGTACAACAGGAAAGAGTGAAGCTAAATCAGAATGGAAACAGAGCAAAGAAGCACAGGGAAGGAATTCTGAAGAATGTCCAAAAACCAAGGTTTGAAGTTAACAGTCTTGCCGTTGAGGATCCAGCTGCCAAATGAAAAGGGAATTGACAAGAAAGGAAGTGGAAGATCTAATAATTCCGGTAAAAATGCTAAAGTTAGGAGCTAAGGACTTTATATAAATCATTCAAAAGAAAGCAATCCCCAATTAAATATTTGATTGCTCTCTCAAAGCTCCACTAACGAGACTAGCCCTCCCTGCCTCAAGGGCCTGAAATCAGAAGATGCATACTGTTAATGAGGTGTGAGACCCAAGTTAGAGAACAGGTTGCTTGATTAATTACATTCAGGATCTTGCGATGGGCAAAAGGAACACACTGTATATGAAAAGCCAAGAACTAATTTTTAGTCCTAATGAAAGTTACAACAGTCTAATCAAAGAGCTATTATCAATCCATTACAATCATAGTAACACAGTCCAGACAAAATACTGTCCAAGTCACATACATAAAACATTTCCAATATCTACCGCTTGCTCACCCTTCCACCACCCCTCTGGGGTTTTAACATCAATGGTTTCAACCTGGGAAGGCAGTGTATGGTGACCAAGTTATCAGCATCCCAAGTTCTTTGCCTCAAGGAGTAGGATGTTGCCTATTTCTTCCTCCTCTCTCTCTCTAGGCTCCTCTTGGAGTAATTTTTATGTTTGTTAATGTGCTTTACACCTTGTTATTTCTTCACTACTCAGTAAGTGTGCATTATACCTTCACTCACCATATATGACATGTATTATACATGCCACATATCTGTTATTTGTTCTCCGTTTCCCCTAAAACTGGTTTTACAGAATCACAGAATGGTAGGGGTTGGAAGGGACCTCTGTGGGTCATCTAGTCCAACTCCCCTGCCAAAACAGGGTCACCTACAGCAGGCTGCACAGGACCTTGTCCAGGTGGGTCTTGAGTATCTCCAGAGAAGGAGACTCCACAACATCCCTGCGCAGCCTGTTCCAGTGCTCCGTCACCCTCAGAGGGAAGTTCTTCCTCATGTTCAGACGGAACTTCCTGTGCCTCAGTTTGTGCCCATTGCCCCTTGTCCTGTCACTGGGCACCACTGAAAAGAGCTTGGC
>Ga0065711_1001165_pt1 | contig 49270 bp, 47 predicted proteins | sample Hoacrofraction12_FD_59098 | JGI IMG/M metagenome (GOLD analysis project Ga0065711, IMG submission 59098) | Hoatzin crop microbial communities from Cojedes, Venezuela - Epithelial fraction 12 v2 (version 2) | ecosystem: Host-associated > Birds > Digestive system > Esophagus > Crop | place... | reverse complement strand
TGGTCCTGGAAGACAATGAAGATCTCTTACATGAGATGAGGCACTTGGATTCTTACAGGAAAAAAGCATTTTTTTTTGGCATGGGAAATTCATATTTGGGTTTGGTGACCCCTTTCTCAGCACAGCTCCAGCAGCGAGCTTGCTGCAGAGTCCTTCCTAAGCTCTGCTTATGCTCCCTCTCCAGCCATCCATGTAGCAGCAGGAGGTTTGAAAAGACAATACCAAACAAGCTCCTGTTTCCCAATGCAGTAGGGCACTTGGGGGTGGAGCTGGGTCCATGAGGCGTGGGATTTGGGTCATGGACCTGGGAACCGCTAGCAAGACTCTTGCAGAGCTTGTCAAATTACCATCTACAGCCGGCTCCCTTTCTGGGAGGCTCTGCCAGGAGAGGAGCGTCTCCACCTTGGACAAATCTCTCATTTCTGTTCTACAATGTTGTATTTTACAATGACCACTGCAGGTCCACAGGAACTCAACAGGGCTTACAGAAGGTCAAAGCCCAGCATCAGATGAGCTACTGTATCTTATTTCAAATCACCTAATCTAGAGGTACCTTCGTATAAAACTATCTCAAATATTAGGAAGTGGGTTGTGGGAAATTCAACTGAGAGTATGTCAAGAGTTACACGGAAACAGAACTGCATACACACAGAAGTTGCACAGAAGCAATGCAAACCAGCCAAACAGCTCCAGATGCTGTTTGGATAAGGAAAGTTGTTGATACTGGAAACCCTTCCTTCTGGCTTGCTAGGATATAGGCTTTACCATCAAAAATTCCCTCTTAAAGAAGTGCAGAGGTAAAAGCAACTGTCTAAAGTAGCATAAATAAAAGGCAAATGAAAAGATGGCTTATTTTGGAGGAGGAGGAGAAGGACCAACCTTCTATCAAGCAATAAACTATACTTTAATAAAACCTTATCAGAAAGTACAACTTCCTGTCCAGCAGCAAGCCTTTTGTACAGGAAGAGCACTTTGGAGATCTTGCAAGAACTGAGGAACCACTTCTCATCAGCATTCCTGATCAGAAAACTAATCCTGTTACCTGGCAAAACCCAAACCCAGCAACCAAACCCCCCACCACAATCTCAAACCCCGTGCCCAGGCCTGCAGCTATCAGGCCAGGTATGTAGAAACAGGAATGACAGCCCCAGCTACTGCACAACGTCACCCCAAGCTGAAAACACTTTTGCAAAAGTCTCATTGAATGTTGGAGCTATGATTAGCTGCAAGGCCTGGGCTGAGAGCACATAGCTTAAGCAGCACTTCTGGTCTTCACCACTGTATTGAAGAAGCCTGACGCGCTGGTAGGAGCAGTGGCTGAAGGTGTCCCTTAGCAGATGGCAGATAGTCCTTGCCAGGGCACACAGCATCAGCTCTGGCAGCAAGCACAGCAAAATTAACATTTTGTGGAGTCCTGGCTGATAACAGCATAAAACTTAATGAGGGAGAAAGTCAACAACTGGTGCAAAATATAAGTGGCCTCAGCCTGGGGCGGGAGGTGCCCACAGGGATAACCAGGCTCTCGGCTGAGGGTAACTGCCTGACTCCTCGCTCCTCACCATGCTCACTGCAGTCCGTCTCCAGAAGGTCCCACTAACTGCTTGGTCCAAAAGGAGCAACTGGCCTTGATCAAATCAACCAAATACTCGGCCATTTGGCACACTGTATGCAATAACTTCACAGTTCAAAAAACCCCAAATCCTCTGCTTCCAACAGATCAGTGGTGCAAACCCTCTCCCCAACTCAGCCCAAACCACACAGTCATGAGATCGCCACGTCTTGCCATCACATGCTGGTTGCAGAGATGGGAGTGGACGTTCACTTCCATAAGATGACCAGCAAGGGACTGAGCACCAGCAAGGTTAAGCTCTCAGTAAAGGATTTGATCCTGTTCAGCTCTTACAGAAAACGGCCAGACCACTCCAGCTCTGGACTGGCCTGACACCACAAAGCTATTGCCAAACCTGGGAAACCCATGGCTGAGGACACCTATACTGGCATCCTGACGCAGCACTGCGTGCTCACCTAGGACAATTGCAGGGTACCAAAGACCCCGCTAATTAAACCCTGCTTTGAACTAGCCCAAATTAGGAGCTGGCAAAGCTGCAGCAGTAGCAGAACACTGAAAGAGGAAATCTGTAGAAACAAAGAAAAGAAATGGAAACCAATTTTGCCACTCAGATACCGCTATAAGAAGCGCTCATCATCCGCTTTGACAACAAAGCCAAAGTGCAATGCATTAGATTCAGTGTTGACACACCAAAATGAAAAGCAACGGACAATAGGGCTTATCGAGAGAGCCAGAAGTACAAGATGAACGGGATCGCAGCAGCTCAGGAAGTTATTCAAAAGGATCCTGGAGTAATATTACACTTGGACTTCAGAGAAGCAATTAAAGGAGGCAATAAAATTCGAGGTGATAGATGGCCCTGGGGGGAGCATGTAAGAGAAAGGGAAACTGCAAAAAAGAATATAAAAATCTTTTGTGAGAGCTATTGGAGGGTACCCGGCTTAGCTTCCGCAGCAGAGGATAAATGAGCAGCAGTCAGAACGACGTGGGGAACGGCAGGGGATCCGCGTGCTGCTTTGCACCCATCAGCGGCATTGCCCCGTGCTGCGATGCCTAACGCCACTGACTGCATCCTCAGAGGAGGCTTTTGAGCATCAACACTCCACCATGTGCTCCCCACACACACGGCAAGATCCTCAGGCAAACAAATTGGACCCACTTCAGTGCTATAAACAAAGTCACTAATGGAAAGGCCATTTAGATGCCAGTGTTCATTCCTGGAGGGGTCACTGGACCACCCTTTTAATGACAAATGCATCTGTAGCCTTCTGATAGATGCAGGGAGTTACCATAAAACAAAGCAAGAAGCTAAAACTCCAAGAGAGCCATTGATTACTCTGGAAATACCTCAGCAAACAACCAACTCGGGGAGTTAATCATTGTAGCTGCTTTAGAACAGCAAAGGCAGAAAAACACCCAAGGTGCTGCACTGGCCGGACTGCAAATGGGACGAGGGGTCAGAGGTGCCGATCTCTAACGTCTACCGCAGTCAGTGTATGATGGCACTCACCATCCTCCCACCCGCACAGACAGGGAGGGTTGATCTGGGAGCCCTGTGGGACGCAGAGCCCCTGGGCCCTTCCCAGTGGGGTTCACGTGCTCCCCATCACTCACGGCCACTGTCCAAACTCGGTTTGCAGGCAAAGCTCCCCTTTGTTTTGGCAAAGAGCATCGTCCACCACCTACAGCCCTGCTGTCCCTACCCACCTGCGTGGCCCCAGGCTGCAGCAAGCGCTGTGTCACCAGGAGGGCTCCTCCATTTGCTCTTCAGGCTCTCAGACCCTGCTCGGGGGTGATGCGCACAGGATGGAGATGGATGCTGGAGAATGATGAGTGCATGGAGCTTTGCACAGTGTCCATGACAACTCCCACCATCCTGCCCTTAGCAAACATGGCTCTGCAGCCAGACCCTGCCCTAGCTGCTCATTCTGCAGGACCTGGCATTTCTCAGAGGGCATCCCACTGGGAACCGCATGTTGGAGCCCAGCACCTGCCTTTGCTGCTAAATGCAGGAACTGCTCGCCATTCTTTGGACCCCTCTCACCCCAGTGTTAAACCAGAAGTAGATTATTTGGTTATTTATATCCAGATGTAGGACAGCATATAGAGATTTTCCCAGCCCAACAAGTCTCCTACAGAGCCTGTGTCTCAGCTGCACTGCACCGGATCCCACGGGAAGCAAACCCCAGGCCAGTCCGTTATTGCTGTTGGAGGAGAGCAGGAACGTCCCCAGGATACCACTGCAAATATTTATGTCATTCCGTGGGGGCTCTCAGCCCCTCACCACAACCCCTGGGACCCTCATGACGTCCATGAGAGCCTGGGAAGGGACGGCAGCAACCCCCTCGCACCAGTCCCCATTGGTCCCTGCTGCAGGCGGGCACAGAACCGTGAATCCCAGTGCAAGGGCATAACCCTCAGAGCCACGCTCGCCTTCAGCTCATCAGCCACCACGGGGCCCTCGAAGGCACCATAGAACTGGAAATTGTCTTTTTTTTAAAAAAAAAAAGCAAGATAAGATCATGGTAATGAAGCAGCAGCTGATAGCAGTGGCTGTGCTCCCGCCAAGCTCTCCCAGCAACAGCTCTGGGATGCAGCGAGGCTTGAGGGAGTGGGGTCACTTCATCAGCTGCTCCAAGCAGATATGGAACTACAGACGCAGACACAAGTGCTGTACTGGGGATTTCCCGGAAAGCTGGATGGAGAGGAGAAAAGGGAAACTGACAGAGAAATCGTGAGGATTAGCAAATTGCCTAATGATTGCAAAACTCTTTGAAGATGGAAAGGGTGGGATAAAGCTTTTACCCAAATCTCCAAATATCCCAAACTGTGAGATAATCACTTGCTGGACTTTGGCCAGAAATCACAGTCCTTGTCATCTATGGGGAGCAATCACTGAAAATCCTGCTGGCAGCTCCCCTACCTGCCAGGCCTTGGCTCTTTGCATTTCTTTATTACTTTTTGTCTTTTGCGCACCTGCATCCCCTCTGGAAGGAGCAATCACCTGGTGATCCCCAGGGGAAGGAGGACACGGCGTACACGTGGGGTGAGCCAGACAGAGGGGGTCCTCTCACCTCATCAGCACCCCATGGGGTCCTGACCCACCTCAAATCTGCAATGCTGCTCACCGATACATCTCTATTTGGCTGGGTGAAAGCATCTCCAAGACCCGGCACAGCAAAACTCCAAGGGGCTGCAGAGCTGTCCCAGCAAGGTGACTCTGTGCTGGGGGCTGCAAAGGCAGAGCTTGGAAATCAGCAGCAAAGGGCAGAACTTCTCCTTGCTCCAAGAAATAGCCTGAAGCATCCATCAATTCAGCTGTGATGCTGCGGACAGGCTAATCATGAGTAACTCTTCAAATTCCAGGATCAGCAGTGGAAATGCGAGCGCTTCCAAGACCCAGAGGTGTTTTGGTTCAGCCCTGAGGAGTGCAGTGTTGTGCACAGCCCTTCCTAACTCCAGGCATTGCTTTCCCCTGCTGTGAAAAGTTAATAATGCTCTTTCCCTTCTTCATACAGGGCTTGAGGAACCAGGAAGGAAAGTGCACAGAGAGCTGCTTGGCAGTAACAGTGTTTTATCCTCAAGGGCTTTCAGGTCATCCTGAAACTTCACGGGTACTCAGCACCTCTGAAAGCCCCTGCAATGGCTGACCATGCTCCCCAGCAAAGAAGCTGAAATTTGGACTACATGCAAACCAATGGAGTTTTCTTCAGGTTGATGGCACAGGACCAAGGCAGGATTTGGGGCAGACAACTGCATCATCGTGTAGGATCCCCCACGTACATCATTCAGTGCCACTAAGCCTCGCTAGCTAAGTTCCACATGCTCCTCAGCAGGGCTTGCTTCTCTGCCCTTCCAGAGACTCTGGATACGTCACCATCTCCATCCCTTCCCCCAGAGGCTGGGAACTGCCCCGGGTTTGCAGGAGAGCAGCAGTCCCACCAGGATGCAACAGGGCCAACTAAAATGAGTCCTGGGCCTTCGGCAGTCAGGGTTGAAAAACGAATGTACCAGTTGCTTGCAGGCCCAGAACAGCTGAGACTGGGTTGTAATATCTATCAGAGCTTCCTTCACCCATCTTGACAAATAGTGAGCAGGACTTTTCTGCCTGGCACACAGGAACCAAGTTAGATGTGGCCGTAATCCACGGCTGGGCAATTCCTCAGCCACCAGCAGCAGTCTAGCAATAGAGAGCAAACCCCTCCTTACTAAAACCCTCAAATTCTCCTTATTAAACCATTCATTTCTATAAATCCACATTGCCAGCAGACCATTTGCTTGCTTTGTATTCACACACCTGTGAGTTAGGCTGGAAATAGATATTAAAATACCCATCCAAGAGCCAAAGGCACCCAGCTTTCCCCTCCAGCCATACTACGGGAGAGGTCTCCACCACACACTCTTCAGTTCTCAAGGTAAATAATTAACGCTCCCGTGAGGAGGCAGGGAATCAATACACTTCCTTCCTTTGCGGTAAATTATGTTCTGATTAAAAGCTAAATGAGCTGAACTCAAACATCAATTGCCATCAGAAAACATCAATAAAATATGTTGTTACTGTTTAATGAGGTACCTGTTTCTTCATCCGTCATCTCCCTCAGGGACGCTTACCTGGCGTTATCAGAGGCTGCAGGGGAAGCATGTGGCAGGGCAGACGGTCCCAGATGCTCAGCTCGGGATGGAGATGGAACCTGCCTTTGCACCAGTAGATCTGTGCAATGACACGCAACTCTTGGCTGCCAGAGCTGTGCCAGAAGAGTCCTTCGAAATGATTTAAATTAAATCAGGGCAGCTACAGCCCTTGCCGATTCTAGTGAAAGAAGCTCAGCCTCAGTGGTTCATCCTTCTTCATCACAGCTTTTCTGAGCAATAAGCCCCATTCTGTGATTCTCTGGGATCGAGGGACAAAATCAGACAAAGTCTGCTTGACCCAAATTGGTTGTGTGGCATGGATTGCGTGCGAGTGGCTCTTCAACGTGCTGCTTAAGTGACATTTTTTGGAGAGGAGCAATGCACTGAGTAAGAGACCAGGGACTTGGTTCGGATGCTTTCCACATTCATGTGCTCTCAGTCTCGTTATACTCTATCACATCAACAGGGCTGAGCAGCAAACCCTTCCCATGTATTAACAGATGGAATTTTCTGAAATTTCAAAGACCAAAAAATGCTGCCCCTGTCAACCCTCTTGGAAAGGTAGTATCAGTCTGCAGGCAGAGGTGCAGAGCAGGCAGGTAACAACTATTTCTTATACAGACTTGAGGTTCTAAGGAAGAGGCAGGTAAGGTCTGGCTTCACCACAGGAGACGGCATAAACAAGAAAGTGTGGGGTGAGGAATGAATATTTTCCAGAAGACAATCTGAAACTCCCCAGCACCTCATGTAAAGATATAGTTTCTTCTTTTATGTCAAGGCAGAGCTGCTGAGCCCCAGGTGCTGCCACAATCACAGAATCATAGAATGCTTTGGGTTGGAAAGGACCTTTAGAGGTCATCTAGCCCACCCCCCTGCAGTGAGCAGGGACATCTTCAACTGGATCAGGTTGCTCAGAGCCCTGTCCAACTGGCCTTGAATGTTTCCAGGGATGGGGCTTCCACCACCTCCCGGGGCAACCCGTTCCAGGGTTTCACCACCCTCATTGTAAAAAATTTCTTCCTTGTATCTAGTCTAAATCTACCCTCCCTTAGTTTAAAGCCATTACTCCTTGAATAGATACTAGAGCCTTCTCCAAGAGACTTCACCAAAACTAGAAGTGAGCCTTGCTCATCACGACCAACAGCAGAACATCTCTTATGGCTCTTTCTCTTGCCCACCAGGAAGGGGAGGCCACCAAGAAGCAAGGTGAGAGAAGCCTCTTCTCTGTCCAGCCATGAAGCATCAATGGGAGAATCAAGAGCAGGGGCAGTGGTGGTCTGTATCATCTCCTGTGGGGTTTTTTCTCTAGAGAAGAAATTGGGAAGAGAAACAAGGAGATGGGGAAGAAACAACTGACCCACTGTTCGGAATTGGTAGATCCTTCCAAAATGCAGCCACAGACCTTTTCCTTCTCTTCTTGGCATTAAAAATACTTGTGCTGACCTGTCCCCTTCTCTTCTGCTTTGGATTCAGCTCTGAAGTTTACTTGAGGTGCTTGGCAACTGCTGCCTTTTGAGGAAAGATGGGGACACCGTGAAATGTCTTTTCCTGCTCCTGGTTCTTTTTTTAATCTTCTGCTCCAGCTCTGACCTGCATGGTGATGCCCATCACTGACAACTGGTGTCACACAAAATGCTCTCAACTGCTTGGCAGAAGAGGGGAAGCTGTATACGTGCTGGCTCGTGTGGCACCTGACATTTTGGAGGCATTGCAAAATCCATCTCCAAGCTGACAAAATCCACCCTGCGGCATTTAGGAGGGTTTGCAGATGGCTGGGCCGTGGTTAGGAAAGGTCGTGTTATTGTTACAGGAACTAAGCAAGGGGCCAGCTGGCATGGAGATTTTGGGTTTAAGCAACCCAAAAGAGACAAAAAGATAAAAGTTTGATAAAAGTCACTCTAGCCACACTGGACCTTTTGGTTTTTTTTTTCAAAAAGCTTCCGTCAGCTCGCCAATAACCATTTGTGTTTATACAGCCTCTTTCATCCCAAATTGTGCTGCAGCATTTCAGAGACTTTCTGATCACAGATTCTCTATTCATTGACCTCTACAGAGTATCAGTTCAGTAGCTGGGAAGGCGAGAAAGACTTGTCTCTCCACACTGCACTAAGAGTTGCACACACTGCCATGCCTTAGCCCAATTACATAAAAAAATCAATACTTCTTAATCCAAGGGAATTTTTTATGGCAGCGATAACAGGGCATGTCGGGTGGACTTCCCCAGGCTGCTCCCCCACGCCTGCCTCTTCTGCACCTAACAGGCTCAACTCCCATCACAAGCTGAACATCCCTCGGAGATACAACTGGTATAAAAGTCCATAAAGTGATACCTGATCTTCATAAATAGGCCATAATTTTCACAAATTAGCCCAGACATCCAAGGGAGATACTAGCTAGCCAGAAAGGGGGGTTGCCCCGTCACACACTGCCTCAGAGACAGGAAAAAAGAGCAGCCCTGGGGTTAAGGGCAGACAAACCCTACACACACACGACCCCAACAAAAAATTACGGTGTCTTGCACAAAGAGAAGCCAGCCATGACACTGGTGCTGTGGGGGGAATACAGATATAGCATCTTTATAAGGTGCTATTGCTTGAAATACAGTTAATCAAAAAAAAACCCCACAAACCCTAAACCATTAAAATGTCAGGGAAAGGACAGGAACACTCTCTCTGGGTTCCTACCCCACGCTATGAATGTGCTTAAATAAAGGGCTGCACCCTGCCGCTTCCCCGCTGATGCTGGCAAGGTGTGCTTTTGAAAAAGAAAGAGAGATGCCAGCAGAAGAGCGTCACGGATCAGACCGCGATTAACTGCTCGACATCCCCATGTGCAAATTCATCAGGCAGGGAGGGACGAGGACAGCAGAGGCTTCCTCGCATCACTCGGGGTTCAGACAAGGAGGCTGAGGCTGGGCACATCTCCTCTCCCTCTGCAGTCCCATTTCACATACAAAACCAGTAATTTGCCAGTAGCGGTACCATCACAGCCCATCTAGACCTCACCGTTATTCCCTTTTACCTTTAATATTAAAAAAAAACCAAACAACTTACAAAGAGAAACCTTAAGTGTAATTTTCCCCTATTTCCAAGGCACTCTGCTTAGCTTTAGCTCACACACAATGGCTTCAGGGAACATCTCTCTTCTTGTAAAGCAAAAATGAGCAGAGGGTATGACATGTTAAGTTAGGAAAGAACCAGAGTTGTTATTAGTGGGGTCTGAGCTTCGCAGCCTGTTTCACACTGCATGATATTTTAATGTCTTGCAGATGTCTTCAATACCCATAAAGAGTGATCTTCACACTTGGAGCAAGACCGGGGGGGGAAAAAAAGAGCCATTAATACAGAATACAATTGACTTAGTTGAATCTTCATCATCCCCTTTGCTTTTATACCAGGTATTTGGGGGTCTAGAGGGTTTGCATTAAAAAATCAGCTTCTTTTTATGATGTTTTCTTACAGCAAAGAACAAATAATACTTAGTGCTCTTGTAGCATTTTGCATCTGGAATCTGAGAGCTTAGCAAGAAGATGTGTGAGATGCGTTTTCCTTGCACATTTAATGGCAAAAGGCGAAGGTAAGAAACTCTTCGAGGGTGACAAGCTCAGCCAACAGACTGTGCCTGAGTGTCCCTCAGCGTGTCACCACTTCACACCTATAATTTCAGCTCACACTCCTACAAAAATGAGGGTGATGTCAGAATCCTGGAATGATAATTCGAATTCAAGATCAAACAATAACACGCATGGTGGAGGAGCTGGATTAGGCACTTGCTTTGCAGATAAAGGCATCGAGCTGGTGGTCATGACATCCTGATTATATTCGTCCTGTATAAACTGAGTTTATTAATACGTTTTCAGCCACATGTCACAGCACCCAGGATAGTAAATAAGAGGAAAAATACTCATTCTAGCTTCAATGCAGCTCCATCAGAAATAACATTTTAAAAATGCAGGGCATAAAAAACCCAACATCATCTGTAAGTTAAATCCTTATACCACAGGGCTGAAGAAGAGTTAGAAATAGATTATTTCATCCAGGTCACAATAACCACTTTTTCCTTCTATACTTTCTTGTTTTCATGGGTGACAATTCATGTAATCAAACCCACACTGCAAAACTCATCAATTTAGAGCTCATGCTGGAAAAGACATCTGAGCCAGGGATGCGGCTAAGTGTATATTTCTCAAATGACACAGAAGCAAATACAGAAATAGATCTTCACTCTACCCAGAGCTACACGGGCAAAATCCATTTTGCTTCCAGTCCCAGCACATCACCTCTCCAGCTGCACCAATTGCTTAGAAGAGTTTTTAAATGCCCTCCCTTACACATTGCTGTCACCACATCTCTTGAAACACCACGGATTTTGGTGGGGAAGCCGAGGACCAGGTTATCTGTTGCTCACAGCTTCCACGCCCAGATGTTTGCCCATACCTAGCACCCTACGTGCAAAGGGGATTGCATCTTCCACCTGTCTTCTTCGTCAAGCTGCAGCCTAAGAGGTGCGGGCACCAACAGAAGAACGGACAGGCAAAGCTGGACTTTTGGACAGGGTTTTGCTAAGCTGCTCTGCCAGCTATTCCCTGGCCACCGACCAGCAGAACAGCCTTCCTCCACAGAACGCAGCAGGATGGGGATCAGCAAAGCCAAAATCTCTCTTCGGATTTACTCTGGGTAGCCTGCAGGGGTTGGAGGAGCTTCCACGGTGCATCCCCAGGACAGTAAGAGCTGGTGCAATCAAACACCCAAAGGTCGCAAGGGAAAAAAGCAGCCTTTGCCCAAGGCTTCACTTTCTCCTCTCCCTTGGCTCTGCTCAGCACTTATCCCGCGTTCAACAAGTCCTCAAACCTCAGGAAAGCCTGACTCACTCCCTGTCACGGTCATCAGTCATCCATACACGTGGCTTTGGTCTGTGGAAAAAGAAACCAGTCTAATTTTCCAATAGTTTACGTCCAGATATTCCTGCTGGCAAAAAGAGCTGTGAATTTTTTACGGGGGCCCTTTGCTCCTTGTGCGTTTGTGTTTTCAGCATCTTCGCCTGGAACAACCCCTATTGGAAACCTGAGCAGCTGCAGGAAAGACACAGGGCATCGGGGCAGCTCCATCCCATGCCACGCAGCTTTGCTAAAGCATTTTGTCCCCTTTCCCCGTTCATGGGGCAACCTTGGACAGACAGACATTGCCCCGGGGGCTGACAGCCCCAGCAGCACTGACCACCTCCTTACCCTGGCCCCCAGCAGGCTGTGCCTGGGGCTGAGCCGCTTTCTGAGGAACCCGCCACGCACCTTTCCATGAGGCTGGGGTTGGAGAGAGGCAGGAAGATAAAAGACTGCCCCAAGGTCATGGCTATGGGGAAGAAAACACTTGTTCAAATGGCTTTGATCCTATGCAAACATCCCGTTGGAAAAGCACGGCTGCACAATTTGTTAGAGAGTTTCCTCAAGAGCAAAACTGCCCCTTCTCAGGCACAATCAACACCCAAGGTTTACAATAGCTGTGCAAGGCGATAAATATGGAGTGCAACATCTATGGGCACCACTCAACAAAACATCCACGTGCAACGGCAGCAATTATTTAATCTGAAAGCTTCCCCGCCAGATAGCAACCCGTCAAACCACGGCTGGAGTTGGGTGGTTGCTCTCGCATGGCTCCATCGGCGCTTCTGGAGATGCCGCATGGGCGTGCTGCAGGCACGTCCCAGGCCCTCGAGGAAGGGGCACTCAAGACACCCGGCTTTGGTTGAACTGCATTATACGTTTATATAGGGATGGGACCAAATCCAAACCCTGACTTCCAAGTGGAGTTTTTGCTTGGCTCCTTTAGCAAAAGTCACCCGAACACAAGTGCCTTGGGGAAGGTCTGGGATCTCAGCAGGGTCTGGAGAGACACAGCCCAGCCTTGGCATGACATACCCTGACGTCCATACGAAAGCTCACCCAAACGATTTGTGCGCTGGGGCTCATTCAAAGCACTCCAGCTCCTCCAGTACAAGTTACATTTTTTGCCTAGCTGCTGGTTTGAATTTACTCGCTGGAATAAGCATCCACTGAACTGTGTTGAGCCACAGCCATGTTGGACAGCCCAGGCCAACTTTTCTTCTGGCCACACAGACCAGAATGTGTTTACCCAGAGCTCGGAAAAATGATTGAACTTTTATTTTCGCTCAGAGGAGAGCCCAAGGGGTCACCTTTAAGCTAAGGGTGGTATCAATAGAGGCTGAGTGGAAAGAGCAATGTACAGAAAGCCAGGGGAGTGCTCTCTCCAGGAGGGAGGAGGAAAGCAAGACCCCATAACCCCGAGCAGACATGTATTTAATAGAGCAGTTAATAGGGACCAGGGTCCAGGTCAGCCCCATCTGTCCCACTTCTGCATGGATGTGGGCAAGGTGACAGCTGCCTCAACCTACATATTCATGTACATTCATGCCACAGGATGTGACCACATGCCTTCGGCAGGCAGAGCAAAAGCCAAAACTTCTGCAGCACTCCTGGCCCTGAGCTTTCTCCTGCTCTCGTACGCCACTGCCAAGTCTCTGACAAAGAAACTGCAGGGAGAGAAAGATGTCTGGCAGAGGAGAGGACTGGACGCTGTAAAATAACCCAGGTGACCAAGACATGCAGGTTTTTGGGGACATAAAGAAAATCAGTGTCTCAGAAAACCGCTGCCAAATACTGGGATGAGATTACTTTTCACCCAGCACCCTGAGCTGCCAAAAAAAAGAGGGTTTAAAGCACAGCCAGTAGCACCCAAAGCCTGAGCAAGGCTAAGTCATGGATGAGGAGCTGCAGCACAGTCCTGCTGTTGCTGGACTTGTCACCTGCACAGTCCCTGCTTACCTCTCCATGGCAACACCCATCAATCTCCCAGGGATGCTCCAGGGCTTAGCAACTGTCTGGGAGCCCCTGAGGATCCCTGACAGAGCGCCTCGATGCACAGCAGAATACGGCGATATTTTCTTTGCTCTATTAATACAGCTGTCGCAGCTCTCATGTGAACACTTGCCACCTGCCAGCATTTGCCGCAGCAGCCTCACAAGGGACCGCTGGCCCGGAGAAGCCATCCCTTGGCTCTGGCACCAAAGCAACTGCACAGCATGGTGCAAGCCCCAAGCTGTGCAAAGAAGGGGGAGAAGACCAAGTGCATCCAACAAGGAGCACCTCATGCAGAAGAGCCTCAGTGCTGCATGGGCTGGATTGATTTGGGTTTGCTATTGCATATTTTACCACCATGGTTTGCTAGAAGTCCATGATTCAGTATTAGGAATTTGCATCTCTATGCTTACACTGGCACCAACTTCTTCACAGTGTTTAGTGCCAGAAGAAACATGCAGGGAGACATGCGAAAGCAGGTATTCGGCAGCGGGACGGTTCGCCGTTGCGTCAGCGGCCTCGGGTTATTTCTACGAGGAGTGCAGAGCACACACTTGGCTGCAGCTCACCATTAGTCTCCCAGGGTAAAACGTGGAGGAGAAATCAGCTTAGTCACGATGCTTTGGAAAAGGGTAACCTCAGCGGGGGAACAGGGCCTCTCTGCCTGGAAACATGCCCGTCAAAATAGGTTTCTCCAGTTTCCCATCTCCTTGCCCCATGGGGGAGGAGAAAGGAAAGGATCGTATTCTCCATTAGAAAAGGGAAAGGCATATATTGGTATCCTCGTACAGAATTAGCTACGCAGAACTGGGATGTGTCTGCATCTTGAGCTCACGCTGTAGGACATGGGACATCCATCCTTGGTCTGGAGATGGAGCTTTGGGTCCCTGATGTCCCCGTCTGCACACTGCTGCACCTGCTCCACCCTTCCCAACACGGTTTATTGAGTGTAGAGAGTTTTATGAAGCACTTCCAGAGCCAGTTTCACACCATAGCCCAGGCAGACACACCCCAAGCATCACCGCAGTTTTCCTCAGCAAAATTTAAGGAATTTTAAAATATTTCAAAAAGGCAATTTCCCTCATTTTTAAGTAGTGGTGGAAGTTATCATGAAGAAAAACATCCACAAAACCCAGCAGTGAATTACTCTATCCTTCATACAGTCTTACAGGAAATGAAAAATCTGTTCTTAGCAGTAAGAACAGAAGAGTGATGCCTGCAGGTCCCAGCTCGGATCCCTGCCCCGTTGCACCATGCACATCACACCTATGGACAGTCGCTTCCCAAGAAGACCTTAAAAATGCCATGTGCAAATCAAAAGGAGGCCTGGGATAGGTAAATGCCTTGCAGTTCAGCAGCAGAGATGAGAACAGATGAGCTAGCTCTAAGTTTGCTGTCTCCAGGAGGGAAAAACAAACAAACAACCCCCTTGTCCCCAACAAAATCCAAGATTACAGAGTTCAACAACTGTGCTCTTGGCAGAAACTCAGAGGCCTGATGAGCTCGCTGGGACCTGCTGGGAGATACACACATCTCCTCCAGGCACCGCCGAGAAATATCTGGGGTTCACCTTGTGATCCCCAAAGGTGGCTGGGTCTTGCTCAGATGACCCGCAAGATGTGGCTGGAACACCGGTGGTGTTGCCCTCTAGGAGGGCTGCACCCTTCTGCATCACAGGACCTGGACCCACAAACTTCAGGTGCGCACCCCACCTGGGGTTTTTGCACCTCTTCTCCCAGCTCCAGGTTACATCAGCGTATGAAGTCTTATGTGCAGTAATGAACCTGAATGATTGATGCCATGGCGCTGCTCCAGGCAGCTCTTTCCCAAGGACAAAAAGGTATGGGAAGGGTTTGGAGGATGGGGAAGGAGATTGTGGGGAATAACACAGCCTGGGAGGTGGTTCCTGGTGGCCCTCAAACAGAGCTCCATCACATCTGCATGCGTGACCAGAGTCAAATGCAGGTTATGGGGGTGGAAAGACTTCCTTTTTGCTCAAAGTGAACTCTTTGGCAAGTTCACAGGGAAGACAGCAAGTTCAGGGAAGCCATAGAGCTCCCACACTCCCAGTGAAGCTGTTACAATGAAGATATCCCACCATAAAACTCTGCAAACCCTCCTTCGGGCTCACTGGAAAGCATCACTCAGCCTCCTCCAACAATTCACATAATTTGTTTTAAAAGCAATGTGCAAGGGAGAAGAAAAACACAGCCATGATAGATGAGCCTTCAGCTCCCCACCACACTGACCTGCACCAGACAAGAAGAAACACGGACAGAAATGTCCAGTCATGGGAGTCTGAAGAGGAGTCGAGGGAGCATCACCAACGACAGCTCCTGCTTAGCCTACAGCCTGCACGGTACTTTGCAGAAGAAAGCCATTTCCTCTGAAAGGCACACATCTTAGATGGAAAGGAACACATCTTAGATGTCTACAACCAAATCATCTTTGGTGCACGACACGTTGCCATGACTGTAGTGCTAGGACACATGACAGCAATTTAGCAGAGCTGTGCCATCCTCCCAAAATTACAGGTAGGGAACTGCAGCACAGGAGGACTAAGAGATCAAAAATCCCTAGAGATCTGATGCCACCTACATCTCCCGTCATCAATGTCTGGTAGCTTTTGGTCTTCTCTCTTACCCCTCTTCCTCCTCATCCAGCGGGTTTTGAGAGCTCAGAGTTTTCACACCTTTCCAAGCCTATGCTGCTCTGCAAATTGCACGCAGACAATATTGCTTATTTAAAAGAAAGCAAGGGGAAAGAAGCCCTAATCATTCAACTAGCCAGTGGCCACCACACAAAGTCACGTTTACCATGGAAGAGAAGGGACGGAGACAGCCTGGGAGTTTCAAAAGCCTTCATGCTGCTATAGGTGCCAGTGAGAAAACGGTGCTGAGAACTTTAAAAGCCCACATCTGCCCGGGGCTGCGCTCACAGAGAAACCTGCCCACACATGAGCAAAAACTGCAGCCCATGGAGGCTGCACTTTTTTGGAAACCTGGCCTTGAAGGCACAGCCAAGGACACTCTCATCAGTTGGGGTCATGATAAATATTGCCCAAGGGTGAGGAACAGCCTGTTATCCTTGCAACGCAGAAAGTGTTCCTGATGGGGTAAGGTCTTTAACACAAAAAGAAAAAGTGGCAGAAAGCAGAAATCATTTGCAAAACAAAGTGCTAACAGCCAAAGGACTAACATCAGGTGATCGTCACTTGGTCAGTGGGGAAGCCCAATACTGTGCAATCAAACCACAATTTCTGGTCCTCTCTGTCCAAAGACACACAAGCACAGCAGTAACCAGTAAGCTTTTTTCCTGGAACTCAGAGCTAAGCTCCATGCTCCCAGCAGGTCGGTTTCCCAAGCCAGCACAGTTATGGAGGTGTGATGTGACCATGGTGGTACCTACCGGTTTGGGGCAGTGGATGTATCTAGCAAGGCTGATGATCAAGTCATGAGTGATTGGATCCACCAGGTTTCGAAAGCTGGCATATCGATAGAGGACATCATCCAGAGAGGTTGACTCCATTCCCAAATCCTGCAGAAAACAGCGTAAAGGAGCAGTATGAGATGCGCTACACAAGCCAGCGCTAGTACGGATCTTAAAATTAGCCCACACTAATGGTCCTCATGAAGAGCCCAAGAGGAAAGCAATCCCCACCACCACGCAACACAAAGAAGGGACACATAAGCATGTCACCCTGGGGAAAGCTGCACTCCTGTGCTTTATCTGCTCTACAAAGTGGCATTAGGGTTGCAGGATGAACACCCTCACGCCACCCACAAGCCATAAATCCACTGAGCAAACAGTGTGCTTGCAACAAGGTAGAATGCAAGTTGACTCCAGAGAACATGACTGCTTGAGCAGACTGAAACTGGAATTGGAGAATAAATATACCATAGATGTGCTCTGGGTCTGCTGTGAATAGGGAGGAGGGAATGAGCCTAAAATTGCAGCAAGCGAAACAGGAGGATAAATTGAGGTGTTTGGGGAAGAGCGAAGTGCTGGAGTAGATTGCCTGGGGAAGGGGTGGAGGCTTCGCCGTTGGAGACTGGACAGGGATGTGTCAGGAACAGTTCAGATGGAGCTGATCCTGCCCTGGGGATGGATCAGACCTCCTGAGGTCACCTCCAAGACTATTTTCTCTGATTTTCAATCCTTAGACATAATAATTTGAGGAATTTTGGCAGAGAACTCATCATTATATGAAATACATTTGTGCACATGGATGAGGAAGGGACCACTTCTACATAGTGTACTCCTTTTACTTCAAATATTTTATCTCCACTATGCTTTGTTCCCCAGCAGCAGCTGATCAGCAGATAGGACAGCACTCCTCTCAGAAGAATGCACGTTGCAGCAAGGTCCACCAGCCACCCCATAGGATGGCCAGAGCAAATCCCCCAAGGAGATGTGCCTCACAGGTCCCATCCAACACCAGAGCTGCAGGAGAGCTGAGTTCATTTTCCAGCCCTGCCTTGCTGGGTGAGCTTGAGCAAGCCATTTCCCTTTTGCCTTTTATTTTCGACAGGAATAAGATGGTTTGTATTTCTCTTCAAAGGCCTGCTTTCGCTTTTAAAGAGTGAAGACCAGAAGCAGCCTCCTCTATTTGGTATGGATGGGATTTATCAAAATGAAGACCCATGGGTCCTACTGCATTTCAGGAAAATCATCTTTCCTTTGGGTAATGCATCCTCCCTCCCATAGCAGAGACACCACCACACCTCCCCCAAGGCATTTACTTTCCAGCTGATGTCTACAAGACTCAGGGGGCAGGGACATACCCACACTGAGACCTGCCTGCCACTCTGCCATGCATTTTGGCAAGACAGAGCCCCTACACTAGCAAAACAACGTGGAAGCGGTTGTTTGACAGCCACCACTGAATAGTGGAGATGTAACTTGGTAAGGAAGAAGCGACCACCAGCATCATTGCAGTGCAAGCACTTGTGTAGGAAGCCACAACCTCTTGTCCTTCAAGCCCTCGCTGGCAATGAGAGCTGGGACTGTAAGCTGGCGGGCTGGTCCAGCTCTGAGTGTCTACTCCCACTTCTTGAACCAAAACACAGCACAAATGAGCAATCATTTCAACTATCCACAAAAATCAGGCAATGATGAAATCCTCATATCTGTATCTCCACTAGCACTGAGGAAAATTACTTCTGAGCCCCAAGAACAGCCACGCTGGAGACAGAGACTTGTCCACAACTGCATCAAACGCTAAGTTCTCCTCCCAGGGCCCTAGCTGGTGGCACGTGGCATGAAGAGTTTCATGATGTTTGAAAATACACATCGCTGGGGTGAAAAGGCCTGCTGCCCAGCAATGGCAGCGCTCCCACAGATTAATCACGGTACCACAAAACCAAACTGGTCCAGATCTACAAGGAATTAGAGGCTGAAAGGAGCTGAGCTGCAAAAATGAGATAGAAGTTTCAAGTGAAGAAGGAATGAGCAATGCAAGAAACATGGATAAAGGGGAAAGCATTTGCTGCTCTGCTGCTCTTCTTAGGTAAGACCAACTGGCTACGGGGACAACATATAGGAGGGACCCCCAGGGCCAGGGGTGCTGTTGTGTGGAGCTGGAGAAAGTGAAACACAGAAGTTAATTATTCGGTGTCAGTAACAGGAATGTGCTGTTCGGCCATCTGGGAGTCTCCGTCTGGCTAAGTGACTCAATTAAAAAAAAAAGCGTCAGACAAACAGCACAGGCCTGGGACGATCTTACTCACCATCACCCTGCAAAAAGCAGCCTTCCTGACTCCCTTTTTATTTATAGTTTCGACTAATAACTTGTTATTTATTGAACACTTTGCACTTCTGCAGAACTTGCCATGTGAGGACGTTAGAGCATCTCACAAACACATATTGCACTTATCACCCACAACCACAAGGACTTACATTTAGAAACGATGGACTTAAAAGGGAGGCATCACACAGAGGCATTATCTCCCTTACAGAGCTGAGCAGAGCAGCTCAGTGAGATGTTAAGCCCTGCAGATACGAGAACGGAGTCCATCTCAAACCCGTGCTACAGCCAAAGCACCGCAGCTCCCAGCCCTCGCAGTATAAATGCAGCTTTTGCTCCAACAAGTAAAAGTGCAGTAGGGTTGGATATAGCTGCTGTTGTAGGAAATAAAAAAATCAACACAGCAGTAAGGAAGCAGATTTATGTGGTCTACTAAAAAAAAAAAGATAATCACAGACCTGAGTAACTCCCCTTTGTATACGTATACATGGATAAAGACCAGGCAGAAAATTCAAAATACAATTCAGGAGCTTCAACTATCTGAAATTCATGACCCCTGTCAGACCCAGGGCACAGACGGGGACAGAAACGTGTGGCTGAGAGTGGGGACAGTCCCCCAGATCCTGGCAACATTCTGCAATTTGATCAGCTTAGGAGCGTGTTAAAAGCACCCCGAGATAACCTTCCTCTGGCCGATGCCCCCAAGCTTGGCTGCTCCAGGTTTGGAGTCTGCAGCTCGTTATTGACACCATTTGTTAATAATTTACATGAAAAAGGTCCCTTTCTCCTGCCCCCAGTGTTTTAATACAGCAAATCCAAGTCAATAACACCTTGGCACTCTGCAATAAATTGGAGCCTGTCCTGAGCTCGGAGATGCTCCAGCCCCAGTGAACTGCGTGAGAAGGCACACTGGTTGCAAGTGCTGATGCCCTGTGACTTCAGACAGGTTGAAAATGATCATCTTCACTTAAAAAATCTATTCCATCTTAAGGCACTGGCTGTAGCAGTCAGAGGGTGCAACTACAGCTCACGCCACAATCGAGGTGGCAAGTCTGCAGCGTACTGATTTCCTGGTTATTTTTAGGGGCATCACCACAGCCCTGACTGAGTTCGCGCTGGCTTTGCTGACACTTTGACTTTGCCCAGAGAAGCTGTGGCTGCCCCCTCCCTGGCAGTGTCCAAGACCAGGTTGGATGGCACTTTGAGCACCCTGGGCTGGTGGAAGTGTCCCTGCCCATGGCAGGTGATTGGAACTAAATGATCTGTAAGGTCCCTTCCAACCCAAACCATTCTATGCTTCTAAACACACCATTTAGTAAAAAAGAGCTGAGGCTGTTAAAAACCCACCCATGTAAGGCTGTTCTCCCTTGCCTGGGGCACCAAAAAAGCCCCAGTACAACAAATCCAACTGGCCACATAACCCAACTGGCCAACGCACCCACTGATTGCAAATGTAACTAGCTTGAAAAACAAAGCGGCCAAGCCGATTTACAATCTATCCCACGGCTTCTGCCAAGTTGGTACTTAAATAAAATTAATTAATCTCAGCATCGAGATGTAGAGCTAAGATGAGGGCGTGTGCTGTGCTCCCCAGGAGCAGCACCGTGACCGCCAGGCCAGCCCACCAAGGCTGCTCCGGCATGGTTGGGTTTAATTAAGCTGGAAAAACTAATTTCTTCATTCAAGACCGTCTTACTTTTCACGTATTTCAGCACTGCATGGATCCACAGGCGACTGCACAGAAGCAGGTGGGTTCAGGAGCTCAGGCTTCTTCACAAGAGGAAAAAAAGGAAGAAATAGAAATTGTGCTGATAATGTAGGGCAGGGAGATCCCCAAAACAAGTTCCCATTCTTTCAGGGAGAGAAACAGCTCTCCTAAGAGCAGCGTGGATGTTACCTTCCCAGTCTGGCAGAGCTCAACATTAGGATTAAACAAACATCAAGTAAGAGCTGGATTTGGCCCATGGTCATATGGCATCGCTGGCAAACACCATGCACTATTGACGGAGACGGCTTTGGAGCTAAGAAGAAGTAATTCCACACACACAGCTCCCGACATGCTGGAATCTTTGAGGATCAAACCAGGCTTAGCATCTTGCCACTTCCCTTTAAGCACTTCAAAAGTCTGACCATTTTCTCTTAAGCTAAAATTAAAATGTAGAACCAATAAATCTGAGAATTTCTCCTCCTCTCTCCTGGGAGAACTTACATTTTTCACATGAAGTATTCCCTCCTCCCTCCTGGTACACATTTTTTAATGCACAGATGTCTTTCTCAGCTGCTCCCTAAATCGCTCTGCCACACCAGCATTGTCTCCTTTCCACCACATGTAATATTTTAAAGCCACTCAAGGCTGAAGCTTGTTGGAGGCCAAGTGATGAGCTCATCTGCAATTTAATAACTTAACACCAGTTCACGCTGTCAGCAGCAAATCACAAATCGCTAGCTTCAGAGAAAACGCCCAGCATCTGGCTCGAGTCACTTGGGTTTCTTTCAGCACATTCCCTTTTCCTAGGGGATCTTCACCTGGACAGCAAGCGCAACTTTCAAATAGGAAGGGTATAAGGGTTTAAAATGATGGTATTTATGAGCTGGACAGGACCATGGCTCTCTTGGTGTGGGCTGGAGGGATGTTTTTCTAAGTGTGCACCCAAAACTCTGCACAGTGCTGAGATGGTTTGGGAAGGTCTGGCAGGAGAAGGGGAACATCTCTGCATCCCTGAGCGACCTCGAGTCCTGACAGCCCCATGGGCACCGGCAGGAGGAGGCCGAGAGGACATTTCAGAGCAGCATATTCATCAGCACATCTACCCCTGTGAGGCAGCTGGTGCTAATGGCCCAGCTCCAGCAGGATTTGGGATTAACCACACAAAACAAGCAAAGTCAGGAACGCAGAAGTGACTGAAAACAACCCAAAGGCTGTGAATGGATCAAAAAGCACCGGGGAAGAAGCTGTCCACCCTGATGTTAGGCTGCTCCCTGCAACTTGAGCTGCTGCCCCCCAGTCTGTCTTATTAAACCGTGCCTACTGCTGAGCGCATCAGCTAAAGTCTTGCTTTGCCAGGCAAGACTAAGGAGCAAGTAGAGGAGATCACTTTGGCACCAAGTAGAAAAGCAAGAGTCTTGCTCAATTCGTTTTGTTGCGCATCCTCCCTGCCATCACCCATGCCCTTCCTGCAATTCATTTGACTTGTTTCTAGCTTCAGGAGATCAAGAGAGAGCCAAACCGCTCGTCAGTCCTTGGGGACGCCTTACCCACTGGAAGGCAAGGATGGAGGAATGGCAGCTTCCTGCCACCAACCAGTTGCATTCAGCCTCCACAGGAGTCTTCTGCAAATGTAGCAACCCAAAGCTGTTACATTTTTTTTTCTGAAACCCACAAAAATAAACAAACAAACAAAAATGTGAAGGAATTAGAAATTTAAATCAAAGAAGTCCAGCAGAAAAATGTAATGCCTCCCTCCATGGCAGCCAGTGATGGAAATTTCCCATCCACAGCCAAGAAAGGCATAAGAGAACCCAATTATTTTGGAAAAACACCAAGCCAGGTGAGAGCCAGGCATGGTTAGCCCTGCTGCCCCGCAGAGCTGATGCTGTGCTAGATGCTCTCTTCAACCTGGATCACTTTTGCAAGTACCAACCGCAGAAAGAGCTCTTCCCCACAAAAACTGGCCCAAACTAAGAGCTCACCATCGAGTTCCCCAGGCCAACACTACCCAAGCAATGCCATTTTCCTAATGAAAGAGGAAAAATAAATGCAAGCGAGGCATTTGGGAGCTGTACCCCCAGCTTGTCTTTGCTTAGCGCCAGGTAAAACAATTTGTTATTCCCCTTCTGCTGTCTGTCAAAAGTTGCAGCATGACAACAGCTAACAGATGAGCAAACAGCTTTTGAAGTTCCAGGCTGTCTTTCCATGAGACGCAGCATCTTGTAATACTCCCCTAAGCCATAAGGAGACATAAACAATGGAAGTCAAGCTCATTTTCACATATTAATCTATTCATCACTGCAAATTGAATTGCAATTAGAGGAAAATTCAGCAGGTCCATGTGAGAAGTCATACAAGAAAGCAGGTTATGCTGTTGCTGCTTTCATTAACATGGAGTGAATGCAGTTACTGGCTGCCCAAATGAAGTTACTGTGTAAAATATCACCCCGAGCTCCTGCAATCACAGCTGCTCATAAATATCCTGATCACTGCTATTTTGGCCAGCACTTCTTCCAAAACTCTTTCTTATCTCCACTAATAGCCAGGGCAGCATAATGAATTTCCAAGTGGAGAGGTTGGTATTCTAAACAAAGGTCAGACACAAAGGAAGAGATGGATTATAATTGTGGGCAATCCATCATCCGCAGCAATTTATCTGGGAAAAATGATTTCACAAGGTGAGCATTTGCAACGCAGTGAGTAAGGTCAGCTCAGAGAGACAGGCATGTGAGATGTGACTCAACAGCGACCACAACGTGGGTTGCTCAAAGGCTATGGGGTTGGTTTTCTTGATGGAGGACATATTTAGCTGCTCAACCCCCACGCCTTGTGAAGCATCCCCTTGAAAACAAGCAAACAAAATGTTTCTTGCCTTTGATCCTTAGGATGTTCGACTCCATCACAAATCCTCCGATGTCCGGCTGACTTATGAGGTTAGTAAGCCACCGTAAAACTTGGTATTTACAGATCTGTCAGCTGCAATCGGCCATGGCTGGCCACAGTGCCTAGCATCAGCCTCCGCCTGTTTTGCAGGTGATGAGCCCTCCGGCATTTGCTTCACCAGTAATTCCTTTGGTGCTGCTTTACTCTGCTGTGAGATAAGGCCATGCAATGTGGAAGTGCATAGCTGGAAACGTTATCTGCCTGGTGCATTTACTGCAGCCCAGCAGCTCTGTTCATCCACACACACCCCCTGTAAACCATCCATTCATACATTGCAATGGGGTGTTTTACACATGCTATAAACAGCTTAATTCTTAACTGGGTATCCTAAGGAAGCAAGGCTGAAATAGTCACACTGTCCATGCATCTCCTCCTCCTCTTCCCCAAACAGCTTTTTAACACAGGAACCAATTTCACAGGTTGAGAGGGGAGTAAAGCATCTGTAACGTAATGACGTTCCAACAGGTTTTAGGAAAAAACAGACCTCAGAAAGGCAAAGATGCCCAGGTTGCACCTTTGGAGAGGGCAGGCAGCTGGTGGTGGGACCAGCATGTCTGGATGGGGCATCACAGAAGGCACCCTGGGAACCTGCAAACAACCAGCAATTGCTACTGCAAATTTCTGTGTCTAATCCACCAGAATGGTGCAAAAAGAGTTTAAATATGCGGGATGTTTTCTGTTTGAGAGAGTAAATACTGGTTTGGAACCAATGATTGCTCATTCAAGCCTCAAGTGAGGGTGCTGTTAGAGAAGAGAGTCAATGTTTCAGGGAAGAAGTAAACATTTCCCTGGCAGATTGACTCAGATAATAAATGGTGGCAGCTTGAACCCCCTCCAGGAAGCTGGAATTATAGAAACTCAGAGAGATAGATTAATGGGCAGAGATATGATGCTGCCATCCAGACAATAAACAACTGCGAATAAGAGATTTGCAGAAGAATGCGCTGCGTTTATTTTAAACTGCGAGGCAAATGCAATTACCCCAACTGGAGCTTGGCCAGACCACAGCTAACAGACTTCTTCAGGAAAGTGCCTATGGATATTTAATGAGAATAGATAGCTTCAGCTACCCATCCCATCTTAATTTACAGTGGGATCCCAGTACAGAAAAAGCTTGGAAACACTATCTGGGGAAGGTGACTCCAGGATTTGCTTCAAACAATTCAAACCGTTTAGATCCATCACTGCCTTTAACACAGGTGTTTGTCTTAAGCTCACAAAACATTATTTTCACATCCCTCCTAGACCAGCGGGAGCTGCCTGAGTCTCAGCTTCCCACCCAACCCAGTGCATCAGTCTGGGGCTGTTGCTCCAGCTGGGGCTCCAGCCCCAAGCCAGGATCCTGCTGGTCACACAGAGCCTGCACCAGATGGCTTCTGGTGGGACTTGTCACTTCTTCCTCCTGCTCTCCAAAAGGACGGGTGACAGCAGCAACCTCCCAGCAGTCGCAGCCCTAAGGCGCAAGAGCCTCTTCTGCTCTGCACCAAAACGCTCCCAGGGACAGTGATCCTCCAGGGTTTTCCTTCCGCAAAGGAAATTAATTAAATTATTAAAGGCAATAGGGGTTGCACAGGGACTCCTGCCCCAGTATGGGTCAGTGGCTGATCTCCAGGATGGAGGCTAAGCCCCAGCCTCAACCGCACTGTGCTGCTGGCTCCTAACTGCAACTCTCCTCCCTGCCAAGCCGTATGCAAAAAAATGCTTATTCTCCTTGCAAAAGACTCTGGGATCTCTGTCAGAAAACAAACTTACAGGACCGGGCGCATCTCATCTCCTGTCAGGTAAGAATCCAGACTTGTCACCTAAGCTCAGTCTACTGCCAATTCATATGAAGATGATTCATGCTATTCTAACGAGGTACGCTGAGTCAGTCTCTGGATGTGGCTGTCTCTGTCAGTAATCCACCAAGAAAAGCCCCTCTAATTAGCTTACCCTAGACATTTAATGTTTAGGCAACTGGAGCAGGAAAATCCCACTGTTTTCACCTTTGTTTTCCAGCACAGCAAGCGCAGAGCTCTGCATGGCTTTCGTACCCACTCTCCCTGCCAAAGAACAGCCCCATCTGTTCTGCAGCTGATCATCCATCAATACCAGTTACATTTTTAGGTTTTGCTTTGGGCCCCCACTGTTGTGTCGGAGCTAACCAGGAGCTCGGACAACTCTTGTCCTTGGAAGGTGACAGTACATGCCTTACGGGCACTGAAGACATGTACTTGTGCGTGCAGATACCGTACCATGTTGTGGCCACATGCACTAAATACACACACACGTCTTTATAATAACTATTTACGGCAACGGAAAAAAAAAGGCAGAACTGAGATCTTTGCAGGAAAGAGGAAGAGGTTTCCAAATAGAAGATGACACTGTCAGATGGGGAGGAATCACTTGTCTTCATAATTTCCACTGCCTGTTGGAGACGGCCTCAGTGTCTGGGCACAAAATAAGTGAATGATTCCTGATACAAGAGCAGCATTCACAATCACACGCCTTTCCCTGTTTGAAATTACAGATGACTCGCCTCGCACACGCTACAATCAATGAGAGTTCTTGGAGCAACACGGAGTCTACAAGCACTTTGTGCAATCTGCTCCTTGTCCCCCACCTGCACGTACTGCATTTCATTAACAGTAACAAGCCAAACACCCTTGCTTTACACATCCCTGCAAATATCTCTGCTAAGGGATACGCTAAGAAGAGAGTCCAAAAATCTTGACTCAGACAGCCCAACCTTAATAATGAATCAAACGGGCACCAAGGCATGAGTGACTGTGCTGTCTGTCCATCCTTCCACCTCTCTGTCCTTCCCCAGGTAACTCTGTGTGTCAGCCAGTCTCATCAAACTACAGGAAAGGGGCAAAAGTCTCAAAGGTAATTAAGGTCCTGCAAGTTTTGGGGAATCAATGTCAAAGGAAGGAAGAGACTCCAGTAACGGAAGGACCAGGACTTGGCTGTGGTATGTCCTGCATGGATGCAGATAGATGGACAGAAGGACAGATGGGCTGCAGCTGGGCCAGATGGTCCACAGCTGCTGTCAGGGTGGCCCAGCCAGGACCTCATGGAGGGCACTGGAAGAAGCTGGATTTTCCTAGAGCTGAGGTTTGGCTGATGTGACAGACAACCAAGATAAGCCTGCAGGAAAGCCAGCCTCACCTGGCCCTGCACTGGGGACCACTCTCTTTTCTAAACAGAAAAGATGAGAGAATGGGAGTCCTCACCTCTCACTCTCCCCTGCTCTAACCCAGCCACTCTCTCCAAGTTGCCCTCACTTCACAGATTAACACAACACAGCGCGAGCTGCCTGGCTCTGGCATTAATTCTGTTGAACCACCCTCTGGTTAGTGGGAAAGCAGGATTTATTGCCTTGGCCCACTTGAGCCCCATCTCCTGTTTCCAGCAGCTGCCACCAGGAGAGATTCCAGGAGGAGGTCAGCACGGGTCTCCTTCCGACGTGCAATCCTGCCCGCCGGGTGAAAAGTCCTCTCTGAGCACAGTGTAATCAGCTGCTCCTAGGAGAAGGTGATCCCAAGACAGCCAAGTACAGAAGGTATTGCAAATTATGGTGGAAAACTCACGTTTGCTTTTCTACCCATTCAAAATGCTGCTTTCTGAAGATCTCCCCTCCTCTCCTCGGCCAGGAGAGCTGCTGCAATCCAAGGACGGAAAAAGAAACTTGATAATTTCAGGGGATCAATCAGGTCTGTGTTAGCATTGCTGCCAGAAATGCTGAGATGGGGAATACCCACACCTATCTGAGACGGGGGTTTTGTTTTGACGTACAGCTCTGCCAAGCAGCAAGCACGCAGACAGCCGTGTGAGCTGCCGGGAAACACTCCCACATCATCCCCAAGCTGTGCCCAAAATACTGAAATTCCCAGGCACATCACGCTGAACCTGCAGCATCAATAACGACGTTACCATATCACCGGGAAGCCTCCCGGACCCCCCCAGCGCCCAAAAGAAATCAATCCGTTACTGCACATACAATAAGAGCTTGCAATCCAATAACTGCTATCTAAAACCTGGTTTCAGTTCCAAGCCCTGGGTTGATTATTATTGCATTAGCTACGGAGAGATGTATTGTTACTGCTCAGCGAATGCTAAGCTCTACTTCAAAGGGACTGAATTTCAGCAGTGGAAGACTACACAAATGCTTTGACAATTGCTTTGGGATCCTTCAAAGCAGATAGGTGCTAGGATAAAACCTAAGATCTTATTGATACAGGCGTTAGTAAAACTAAGTGTCAATGATTCCTCAACACAGCTCTTCTCCAGAGTAGATTATGCAAGGGAAGTAATTTAAGACAACTTTGAGAGAAACAAATATTCAATTAACTCTTTAAACCGCTGCCGCGGAATAATGTGAACATTACAAAAAGATAATTTAAATGAACAAATTGCAGCTGACTCCAATAAAAACATGTCAAGCCTTTTTTTGTACCATTTATACCACTGCAGGGTCCTGGGTGGAAGGAATACAGGGACAGAAATGGGTTTGGATAGATTGCAGCAAGGGAAGAGCCAGACACCACAACATATACCACCTGCACTATCCACTGCCCACCAAATACGTCTCCAATGCGCTGCCGCGCTCTTGGGCTGCCATTGGTACCTCCAGAAAGCGAACACATGGCTGAATCTGAAGGTGGAATGTTTTGGTGTATACAAAACCAAGCCCCGGTAGGCAAGGCAATGGGTATGCTCCTCTCCCACCTCAGCCTGAGCACCCTGTCCTCTATGTGGGCACCCACGGGTGCATCCCGCAGGAGAAACAGGAGCATGTGCATGTCCTGCAACACGCACAGCACTGCTGCCCTTCCCCAAGCACCCCATGTTGGCCCTGCCGCTGCCCCGAGGCGTTGTTCCCTACCTCGTTCCTCCCAAAAATAGAGTTCTGTCGTCTTCTCTTCCCCTCACCCAAATGCACACCACGTGAACTGCCCCGGTGTCTCCACCTTGTCCAGACGTAAGTGACAACCACCCGAAAGCGGCTGAAGGAGCAATCTTGATTCTCTGATCCACAACAGGTCTTCTCACCTCAGTTCACAGGCACAGGGACACCGAAAGTCCTGGTATCTCACTGCTTTTCTAGCAGCGAGCAGAGCCGAGTTACCCTTTACAGCTACCTTGCTGCACTTCACACAAGAATCTGGCTACGTATCGCTGCCAGAAGACACGTATTAGAGATTTAGCACTGTAAAGCCTTAGAGGGAACAAGATACAGGTAGATTTCAGCTCAAAGCAAGAGGTGAGAAAATAGGGTTAAACTTGACATTGAAATAAAACCTCCCTGCCTCTTTTCTGCATTCAGACTTCGGATCCTGAGTTAACAACAGCCTTTTCCACGCCGAGGATGAAGCCTCTTTCTGTGCTTGGTACCTTCCCAACAGTTAAAAGAGGCTTCCAGCAAAGGATCAAAACAAACAAATCCCACAGCACCAAACTCATTTTCTTCCTTATGACAGAGCAGTGGGAATGGAATAAAAAGAAAGGTTTCCACAGCTTCTAACGGCTTTCCAAGAAGGCCAGCATCGTACAAGTAATTAATATGGGCAACATGAATTTCAATTCTTTCACTTGCAAATCCAGCATCACAGTTAATCTCAAGCATGGACAAAGTCCATTAATAAAGCAGATTCACGTAATAGGATTCAAAGCAATGGCAAATCAATACATAACACACTTGTATGCTAGACTAATCTATGCTTCGCATAATAATCACAGTAACTGTAACGCTGTATATTTATATGGAGACATATCCAAGACCAGCCCAGGCCCCCTAACGAGCTCGGTGGGGTCTTCTTCTGCAGCGGGATGCAGCCGGCACCAGGAACGAACGGCCGCTGAAGAACTGCCCAGCAAGAAAACCAGATAAATGTGTGCATGAAGCGGTTGCAGCAGGGAGAAGAAACCTGCGAGGGTGCTCTTTAACACAGAGGGCTGGCACTCCTAACCTCACCTGAAAAAAGGGAAAGGATATATTATGTGCCATCACGTCCTTGTGATTTTGATAAAAAAAGGCTTCCATCACTGAAGGGAGATGCACACCCATGATCACCATCCAACGTGTTCCCAAAAGCCATGGGAGGGGCAGGGGTTGTCCGAGCAGTGCAGGGAAGGGACAAACTCCTCAGCAATCCCATCTCATGAATTAGACTTGGAGCTCACGGCTTGGTTTTCTCCAGATGCTGACAGCAAGCGGTTCAGAAGCAGTTTTATTAAACACACACCACAAGCACTTCTGCACAAAGATACGCGCCGCATCAAGCCGGCAAACCATCCCCTTAATTACGGGATGATAACAGACACGTTCTGAAATGAGCCACATCCACGCAGCTCCAGCCTAGGGAAAAGCAAGGATATCACCCACTTCTCCATTTAACTCCTAACCAAGCCTGTGAAATGCCTTTTTTGCAGGAGCTGTGCCTAAAAGTACGCGAGGCCAAGCTGATACGTAGCACGAGAGCTAAGGCTGCACCCAGCGAGGCACTGCGTGGCTGTGCAGCTGAAGCCCCAAAGGATGCCTGGCACCGACATCCGCACGCGGCAAGGGTTTCCCACCGGTACTGCTCTGCCTGCAATGCCTCGATCACCACCAAGCTCCCCACCTGCATGAAAAGATACTGCAACGGTGTCAGAGCTGACACCAAACAGAGACGTAGAGCAGGAGCCATGGAGGGCTGCTGCTCGCCGTCCCCATCTCTACCTTCTGCTTTCAGGCAGGTTATGAAGTTTTTCACAGGGCAAGGAGAAGAACAAAGACTCCCTAAGTCTCACAGATGATGGTGTTATTCTGCTTTTGGGGTGGTCCCCCCAAACCCCTTTGTTATCAGCAGCAGGAGTCGCAGCTCTGCACGTTGGTTGCTGAATTCCCGTGGAGTCTTGGGCAAATTATTTAATTTCTCTTTTCTTCAGCTTCCCCAGCAGCAAGATAGAGGAGAAAGGGACGGAAAACCAAGCAGATCTATAGCGGTGCGAAGGTGCCTGAAGATGCAGGCAGCAACCTCCACATTTCAAAAGCCTGGCCTCCAACCCTGGGGCAGTGTGAGCTTACTGAATTAATCCTGTTAACCACACTGCTTAGTCCCTCCAGGGTGAAATCAGGGAGGGAAGGGAAAGTATTTCTTACACCCTCGAGCAGCCGCAAGCAAGGCACTGCATTAGCCTCTCCTGTGCAGCTCTACCCATCAGCCTTCAAGCGCCTCATGCTCCACAGCTTTTCAAGGTACGAGGGGAGATGATTTCCCTTAAAGTCCCTCCTCCAGCCCCTCTGGTCTCGCCCTGGGCGCCTGGCAGAGCACTCCTGCCCCTGGAGCTCCGCAGCTGCTGGTGTGATCTTTCCTCTGTCCTCCACTGCAGGCTCAGATGCATTTACCGTGCCATGCCGATCCCAGCTCGTCTCCTGTCTCACTTCACTGCTGCCCTTCTCACCATCTTTGATGCCTCAAAGCCCCTGTGGGGTACATGCAGAGAGTCTTCCCCTGAGCAAACTGGAGAAACTGAGTCTGAGCAAGTTAAACGAACGTCCCCAGACTCACACACTGCTGCCTTCTGCCTTGAACGCCCACATCTGCAAACACCTTTAGCTGGGAGGCCACGGTTCTCCTCCTTCTCCTCCTTCTCCTTTGGGATCTCTTATCTCATGCTTGCCAAGTTAGAAAACCACTTAAATACCTGATTAACTACAAGCACATGTTTAAGTCCCACCGAAGCCGAAGAGCTTTGATTAGCAGAGCACTTAATGCAGGTTTTTCCTCAGCAAAACTTCTCTGCCACTGCCCTCTCCACCCCGGTCCCTTCACGGCAGCACAGGGTATGACTTGAGAAGCGACAGCCAGGAAACACCATGAACATCAGCTCAGCAGAGCGAAATGCAGCTTAAGTGATCAGTGGAAGAGCATTTTGCAGAAAATTAGGCAATGAGATCCCAGGAGATGCAGGCAATTTGCAGGCTAGGCTGGTCCAAGAAGAGCCCTGCCCTGCGAGAGCCAGCGCACAACGTCGCCAGCAAATATTTCCAGTAAGTGCTATTAAGATCCTCCTCTTCATTTCACCACACATGGCTGCAGACAGGCTTGAGGGTGGTGGCTGCAAGGGATGTGACAGATTAACCCACACGTGGCCAAAGACCCCTGCACTTGGCCAAGAAGAGCAATTCATCCAGGTTTCATTAGTGGTGCTAACAGACACAGAAACCACACAGCCTTTCTGCTACACACCATGCCTCTGGCCCTCTCTGCAGGCTCTGGGTCCTCTACAAGGAGGAAGAGGTGCTCTCTGCACCCTCAGATCCACAGCAGCACCCTCAAGCCAAGCAAGCTGGGCAGCAGAAGGGAGAAGCAGGCGCAACCCCTCCCGCCCAACCAGGAGCTGCCTCCTGCTCGGACAGGCAGCAGAACATCTTGTTCAGCAATAACAGATGTCAAAGTTGTCGCCCCCCTGCCGCCCCCGCCTAAAAATGAGCATATTTCTGCTTTGTTTGACAATCAGGGCCATTAAGCCACCCTTGTTGATCTTTCATTTCCCAGAGAAGTCGTTGGCAGCATGCGCCAAATGAACTCGGGACGACCCAGGTAGAAAACATACCTTTGCCCAGAAAGCTTCTGCGAAGGAAACGCCGCACGTGATGGATTTGTGGCAGTGCAATGCCCAGCAGATGACAGCACGCTATTAGCCGACACTTGTGGGTGATAACAACCACGCCTTAAGCTCACTTTGCAGGAGACAGCTTCACCGAAAACCCACTGCTTCTGCCACCGAGTCATGCCAGAGCCCCTGCACTTCTAGCTGATGCAACGCAGATTTCAGTACAGCCTTTTGCTTCTTGTTGCTCCCAACTTGAACTTCCTTTCGCCAGTAGCTTCTACTCAACCTCCACTGTTGGGGTGCAAGACAAGGACCGCCAATCAGTCCCAATAACAGAGCAAGTGGCAGCTCTAGAAGATGTTCACACTGGAGCTCGCCATTTCTGTGTCAGCTCCTATTCTGTGTTTTCACACCCACGGGAGCATGGCTGAGCTCCATGCCCTGGCGCTCAGGACAAAAGCCTGGACTCGCACAGTTGGTTCTCACAAGTGTAGCATGGTCAGAGAGGTCAAGATGCAAGACGAAAGTGGTGCCAGCAGTGAGCTGAGGCTCATGGCACTCCACTGAGTGAGGTCTGCAGCGCCCTGCATGCCATCGTGCCTCCTCCTCATCCACCTGGGACCGATCCGCATCTCCCATACACCCAGCTCCACAGAAGTGGGTTCCCTCATTAGGAAGGCAGAGCCTTTACACCAGCAAAGCATCACTGTTTGCAGGAGTTTCCACTGAGGAATGGAGGTGCCCAACGGTTTCCTTCTTGAAGAGTGACAATGAGAGACAAAAGGGTGAAAGGACAGCTGGTCCTTTGTGATTTTTGGCACTGGTATTCTTTCAGATAGAAGAGCCTACGCTTCCAATGAAGATGCTGACATAAACCTCCACGGGGTGGTTCTGGGATGAAGCTTGTAGCATCCAGCATGTTAGCTGGCCAGGGCAACCCTCAGGTCCTTCATCTTAACACTCTGCAGTCTTCATCCACAGAGAAGCAAAGCTATTTTTCAGTGAACACGTTGCCTACCCAGCCTTCCCCCCTACCTGGCAAAGTCTCCAAAACCACACTGAACTGGAATCAAGTGTTGAGGTCTCCTTCAAGCGGATGGGCACTAAGCAGAAGAGTTATTTCAAGCACAACTTTCCAGGCTTTCTCTTCAACTGAGCCCTAGATAAACCCTTCAGCTGCATCTTCTGAACTAGAGCAACCATCCCAGCTCCAAATAGCTAATCAGTTGCCCAAGACCTGCAACTTGCACCTCTGGCACCAAGGCACAGGTCACCCGATGGGCCGGCTCTCATCACCTCCACCCCACAAGGCCCAGGCTGTCAGCTGCACAACAGCATCTTCAGGCACTGCGTCAGAAAAAAAAACATCCTCCACCATCATGACCCAGCAGAAGCATGGCTTTTGCTTTCACAGCTCACAGCTGGCAAGTCAGATCAGCCCTTCCATCCTACTCGTAATGACTTTAGGTCATTATAAGTACATGCTGTTAGCTTTTCCTTCATTTACCCTACTGCAGATCCTTCCTTCTTCAGCCATTCCTGGCATCCTTTTGAATTTCACCCCCCAAACTTGGCTGTTGACTGCTGCCCACACCAGTGGGATCCAACACACACCAGCCTCTGGGGCAGGTGTCCCCATGGCTCACGATGGGTGTTGCTTGTTCACTACAAGGAGCCAATTGCTGGGGCGGTTTTTGTGCCTGGGAAACTTGCCTATGAGTTCTGCTCATGCAGTCAGCAGGGACAGCCAAAACCTCCCCTTACACAAATATTGGAGGAACATCAGCAAAGGACCCAGCAAGAAAAGCTCTGCCTCCATGCCCTGGGCTATTTCCCTATTTCCTTACAATGTGACACCACCGCAGGAAGCGTCCCCAGCCAGAAGCAGAGGCCTGACATGCCGGCGGTAACAGAGTACCCTGCTAATCCTTCGTCCTTCTCCGCGGGTGGTTCAGCGTCCCTGGGAAAACTAAACCAGACCCCACGAAATGCTATGGCCAAAGAATATTTCCACAGGTGCTAGAACAAAATCTTTGGCCGGAAACTCTCACCACAACTCCGGCACTACAATCCAGGAACACTTATTTTCCAACTTCAAAATAGCCAACATTAATATTTTTGACCACCAGTTTCTCCTGAAGTTAACAGCAGAGAATGAAGAACCCTAGAAGCCTTCAGGATGCAGGACCAACTTCTTAATATCGTTTTCCAGATACAACCACAAGGCTGAATAATTGCTGAAACCTGATGCAAGATGATGAACTGAGCAAGAGCAAAGCCAAGATGAGCTCATTGCGCAGCCCCATCCGTCGGCAAGCCGAGCTTACCCTTCCCTGCTATGGTCCCACTGAGACATCCACAACCCTGGGTTGAAATTCCTCAATTGGCCATGAAACAGCTGATTTCAATATCAAGACAGCACTGAGACATGACTAATACGGTCATTGGGCTGGTTTCCAAGTGTAGAAGCAACTGGCCCATGGTGAACCAGACACCTACAGCCTCACACACAAGGGATGTGGGTAAACCACAGCATCTGCAATGGGCTGGGGTGGCATTTAATAACACACAATAACATCAAATGAGTCTTGGGACCTTCTTCCCCTTCAAGAAACACCAAGGAAACCTGCTTGAAGGAAAGTCTCCTTTTGCAAGACATTAAACAAGAAGAAAAACCTTGCTTCTCTCTGAAGATGCCACAGGCTGATCCAAAATCACCACTGATAAGTACAGAAGTTTGAAGAACCTACTCCTGAGGGCCGGCAGGCTGACAAGCAGACTCAATATGTGTTACCACTTTCCTTTTTTCCTTTATCATCCCTGATGTGCGTGCTCAGAAAGAGATAAGGAGCAGCTGTCCTGAGCCCTCCTCGTGGCTCTGGCACCTCTGGACACTGCTGTCCCTATTCTTGAGACTTCCCCTGCTCCAGTTCCCCTTCCCCTTTACCAGGGGGATGCTCAGCCCTTCTGCCCCTCCATCCCCTCTGCAAAGCGAGTAGGACAGATGCTTTCCCCCACTACACGGGTTTTGGAGTGGTGACAAAGGCAAAGACCACGAGGTGCCCAGCTGCTGCAAGAGGGGAGCCACGAGACCCCATCTCCCGCTTCCCACGGGCGACACACCTTTGCTGCTCTTCTGTTAGAGCTCAGCCCTGACAAACCCTCCTGGCCAAGCTGATCTCACCCACAAACCAGCTGCTTGCTCCCTCCATATTGCCACCTCTGTTCCGCATTTAGCTGCCGTAATGGTAAAAGCTGGGAGGGTCAGGGCAAAAAAGCATATCTCCACGTGTGCATTGCACAAACACACATGGCAGAAGCTCATAACACTCAGGTCCTACTCCAGAACCCAACCACAAAACCAACTTTTCCTTCTCCCAAGTCTCTCTTTTGCTTTGTGCAGCACCCTCTGGAGAGTTTAATTACGTTTAATTAGCAGCACAGCCTGGAGCACCCGAGCTGCAAAGCAGCCCTGCAGCAACCCGCCGACTTGTGGACAGGTTGGTCAGAGATGAAGTGTCCGGAGATGGAGCTTGGTCAGCGTTGGACTCCACCAGGACTTTGCATGTGGTGCTCAGCAGCAAGATGTCGTTCTCGTCCTTCCGCAATCAATGCAGGCAGCGCTGCAAAATGACCTAAACCTGCAGGAACAGCACTTTATCCCCGCCTTTGGTATTCTTTCAGGCTTCCATATTTTTTCTCCAGCACTGTCTCCTCTGAAGGGAGGTCACATAAGCAAACATAAATCCCTCTAGAAAATGCAGTTGATTTACATGACGGGGCAACACTAAAAGAGAATTCTTTTTAAATGGCTTGCAGGAGAGTTTAGCTTATTTATTTTCTTTCTGTTGGTGGAGAATAACAGCTGATGGGCAAGAGATGAAAGCACCCCAAGCAGAGACTCCTTACCATGTTTCAGGGAGTTAATCTCATCAGAGAATGCTTCACATCTGTTTGAACAGGGATGGAGCGGTTCACTGGAGCCAAACCTAGCGCTGGTGCAGACGGGCTGACCCTGTCATCTGCACCGTGCCAAATTCCCCACCCTCCTCCTCTGGACAGCAACAGAGTGGGAAGGAGAACAGAGGGAAGACCAACCAGTCCCAAGCCATGCACGCAGAAGGTCACAAAGAACACCAATGCTGTTTCTTTTTTTGCAATTCAGCCTGTCCGCTTAATGACTGGTGCCACGTACTAGAGAGACAGCTGGTGGTACAGCTACAGCAGCTGGTTCCCATGCGGGAGGAGGGACCCACTGTGCTGGATGCTGCACACACAGCGTCCCCCATGTTGCTTACGATGCACCCAGGGGTTTAGAGAAATGCACACAGCCTAAAAGCCGGGACAACCCGGAGTCCTAGCAGCTCTCGGAGCTGCTGACACCCTCCTCCTCAAGCAACAAGGCAAGAGAGAAGAAATGCCTCTTCTGGCATTCGCCCACGGAAAGGGCTGGATTTTTATACTCAAAAAGGAGATGTCAGAAAGCAGATGTTCAAAGACACCTTCTTCCCCTGCTTATGCCAAATCCGTGAAACAACTCAGCTGAATACTCCAAGCGTGCTTGCACCAGCAAGTCCCAGCGAAGAGCAGCTGTCCCTGAGGCGCGTCCCCGTGCACCCCGACAGATGCGGCTCCAGAGTACGCTCCTGCTTCACACCCGGGGAAACCGAGACACGAAGGAACTTACCAAGCACAGAGTCCCCAGCAGCATCGGCTGGGGTTACACCACCGTGCTACAAACAACACCGGCCACAGTGCATTCGACACACCGCCCTCTCTCATTTTGGGCAGAAATAGGGCTTTCACCTATGCCCATCAAGCACTCACTTGGGTTGGGGTCTTTCCCAAGCCCGTTGTAACACGGACATCGTGGCCACGCCGCAAGTAACACTGTGGAGACGTGGAGAGAGCCTGTTTGCATCACCCACGCTGGCAATGCTCAGTGTTTTTAAGGGCACTTCGGTATATGGCTAAGAGCTACACTTGTAATCTGAAGAGAGGATGAAAAGCACAACCTCACGCTCGGCGATGGCAAGAACAGGAGGCCAGGGCAGCAGGCACGACTCCATACCTGCAATAAACAGGGCCATGCTGAATGCTCTTCATTCCCCTCCAAAGCTATGAAGCGCAGCCCGCTGTTCAGACCGGCTGTAAAAATCACAGCCCTCCGCCCCGCTCGCCGGGCAGACAGTCTGTAATTCCCATTATACAGCCTGACAGCTTGGTAATGGCACACATAATAATAAATTGATTTTGTCTGCAGTATGAGAGGCTGCCAGGCAGCCTGAGTAAGGGAACTACCAAGATGAGGGTTTCCTCTCAAAACACCCTCAGAAAAATGGGGTGCTGATTGCGAAGGTGATAGATGAGACCATCACCTGGGGCAAATTAACTCCACTTTTCGCAGGGTGCTTCAAAAGCGTCCGATCTTCCCACCCCAAGACTCCATGAGTGCTGCGATCTGTACCATGGGAAAAGGGGAACCTTGCCCCTCTTACAGATACGTATCAAAAAGACAGTCAGGAGGTTTTGGGGGTTAAGGGAAGAAATTAAGTCTTTCCCACACTTTACCCATGCTCGTGTGCTTTATTTCTAGCTTACGATTTTTAACCCTTAGGTAGAGCAGAGGCTGTTCTGGGTTGGGACCTGGTATTTGGTACTTGGCTCTGAGGGAAGAAGCTTGGAAAGTAAAATCTTTCTTGAAGACTTTCATAGTAACTTCCCTCTCTGGCACCAGGGAATTGGGATGCTCCTCTGAGGATCCACCTTGGCAGGTGCCTCCAAACTGGGGTAAGCAAGGTACGACAGCTACAGGGGTGGGATGCTCCCAGATCGCTCAGTCTCTTCCGAGAAACCCAGTCCCCCAAAGGGATTAGGAAATGCCCAGCCTTGCTAAGGAACAATTAAGGAATGGGTTGCACAAGCATTCAATTGAATGACATTAAAATCGAATTAATACTGCTATTTAAAATAGCTTTAAACATTAAATACATTTACTTTAAAACACTCATTTCAAACAAGCAATTTAAGGTGACGCCAACCTATGGTCATGCTTTAATATTAAACAGCTTATGTAGCCTAGGCAAGCAGGACATGCCGGCTGCCAAAGCTTTGAGGAAAGCCACTGATGAAAACACAGCCAGAAAAGATCGAAGTACAAACGCAGCTTTCGGGGAGCCTGGCTCTCTCACAAGGAAAACATCTTCATTTCAGTGAATTTACCCAGTCCAGCTCAACACCTAACATCAACAAGTCAACGAACAAATCAGGGGTACAATGGAGAAATGCATGTTTTCCAATCTGCAAGTAAAACCGCAACCTGAGAGGCCAAGATTCCTAATTATGGTAACAGAATTGTAATTCATTATGTACAATTAATACTCTAGTTAATTAATCAACTTGTTTTAAATGTAAAATGTGTTTTGAGACGTTTACTTTGTCTGTCCTACATATCCAGCATATTGAGTTTATTAACTGATCAAATAGCATTAAAATACTAGTTTTCTGCATTTTAAACTCTTGTTTTCATCTCCATGTAACTTGAGTCAGAAATACAAAAAAATAAATCAATCATGTAAGCCCCAAATTCACCATTTCCCACCAGAATAAAAACATACAGTATTAATCACCCAACCAAACAGCTGCCTAAATGAATGCCCCCAGATCCGCCAGGCTCCTTGCTCAGAAAAGGCCGTATCCGATTACACCAAGCAGAAGCAGCTTTTTACAACCAAACAGGAAAACATCCTTTTTCTTAAAGAATGGCCAAAAAAAAAACAACATCCTACCCACAAAACCAGACTGCTTAAATCAAGATTCCCTCCTCGCTGACGTTGGCTGTGGTCACCACTATGGATGTAGGTCATTCACACCTGCATCCCACACTGCGTCACACTTTCTGTCTTCACCCAGGAAGCCCTCAGCAGCCATCAGGAGCAAGATTTTCCCCAGATCCCCTCTTCTTCCAATCCTAGAGCGGGAAGAGCTGTATCCAAATAGATGGGATACATGGAAATATATAAAGGAATGCCAGAATGAACGGAAGCTTCATTAACTCTGTCTACGTGCCACCATGGGTCAACAGGGTCCTTCAGAGAAGTGACCATCAAGGACAGGCTGTTTGGACAGGTCTGAGTCCTGCTTCTGCAGAGATCTGTGCTTTGCTCTCCTGATTTCGGTGAGCTGAGGCTGGACCAGGGCCTGGGGCTTATTCGACACAAGCAAAACCCATGGTAGATGCTGCGGCAGGTACGATGCATCCCTTGTGCACAGGAGTTGGGGCTCTGTCCCAGTGTGCTCTTTTACCTTTTGGGGTTTGCACCCCTCAGGTCCAACCTGAGGCTCTTCCCCCACACTTGCTATCTCACAGGACCCCCCCCCCCAACCTCCTGCTTTCCACTTCCCACTGGAGGTGGGGGTCCCCCAAATCATGGTCAGAGAGACGGTGCTGGTCCCCACCACAAGCACCGTGCTCTGTGGGACCGGCTCTGCAGGGATGGTGGGAACGGGGAGAGCGGTGTCCCAGAAAAAACCCTCAGCACATCTCCAGCTAAAATAATCATTTCCCACCGCGGACTGCAAAAAGTTGAGGGCACGTCTGCTCTCCTTCCTAAGCAGATTTTGCTTTCCCCTTCTGGGACTTAATTGCTGTGCCAAAAAGATCTGCCTGGCCTTGAGGAGGATGGGGGAGAAGGAACAGCTCTGCAGAACAAGACAGTAATTAATTGCTCACCAGCTCCCAGGCATCCCCCAAGTGGGCTCAGTTTAAGCATCCCCAGAGACAGAGGAAGAGTCAGCTCTGGAGTGTTTCCCAGCATGGTACCGGCCACGGGCTCCCAGGCACAGATTTGCCCAAAGCCCCGGGCCCTTCGGTCATGGGGAATCTCTGCCTTTGCACAAGTAAAAATGCTGCCTGTGAGAGAGGAAGATATGAGAACTATTAAAGGCACTACTGTTGTTTTTTAATATAATGTTTTTCAAGCTCATCATACTTCGGAGGGGGAGGAAGCATCCCCCCAGCTGGGTGAATGCAGGGGCCAGCGCTTGCCCTGTCCCCCCCAGTTTGGGCAAGCTGCTCTGCACCCTACGCACTGCTGGCTCACCTTTTCAACTTGGCATACTTTTGCTTTCCCAGCTAGCACGCATTTTCTTGTTTTCTGTGGTGAAACGTAAAGCAAGGAGCTAAGAAACCCATCACACACTTCCCCATCATCCAGCAAAACTCGCACATCCACCCCTGCACCTGACGACCCTGCTCGGAGTGCAGGCTGGTTGGTTGGGTTCTCCCTTAATTAACTAACGCTCATTTCAACTCAACTACGATTAGAAGTTTAGGGACAGTGGCTCAGAAATAATCTCTTGTGCAACAGGAGATTGCAATCCCCTGCCCCCCGTGAGCACACCCACAAGTGTTGCAAAACCTCGAAGGGACGGGCGGGCAGAGCAGCTCAAGCGGGAAGCAGGAGCTGGTCTGCAGCGAAAGAAACGCTGCCACTGTTTCTCAGAAACCCACTTCAGAGACAAAGGGGACTGAAAGCAGTAGCCCAGACCAGCACCTGTGGATAGCAGACCTCAGGGAAACCCTCTGTGGGCCAACGAGGATGCACATGCTGTTAGAACCCAGGCAAAACTCAGAAACATCTGGTAGAGAAATTCCTCCACTGACATCAAACCGGGGTCCTGCTCCGTAACGGCAAGAGAGCCAGGCCCCTGGGAAGATGTAGTGTAAAGAGGCCCTAAGGAATCAGATACCCGCTGAGATGCCTCCTTCCCCTTGCCTTTGGGTATCTCCCTTCCATCGGATGCGATGCACGTCCAAGGCTCTCCCCCGAGCTGGCGATGCCGTGTGCTCAAGCCCTCGCACAAAGAAAGCATCACTGACTTTGAAAGACACGAAGTCTGAAAGGTAAAGAGTCCAGAAAAGATCTGAGAAAATGGGAAAGCTCGAAGCAGCTCCTGCTCAGAAAGCAGCAAGGTCAGAGCCAGGAGTAATTGGAGCTAAAGCCTCCCGCCTGGGGAGGAATGCAAAGGAGAATTTGCTTTTGCTTTTAGAGGCAAGATTAAATTTACCATTCACTGGTCTTTTCTCCAAAATTTGGAGGAGAAAAAGGCTGAGACACACAAAAGAAAGAAAGGGAATTATGCATTAAATCACATTAGGCGTTTCGCTGGGACTTGCAGAAGTTAAATGCTAAAAAAATCCCATATCTCTTTGCATGAGAATGAAATGAGTATTAATATAGAACCACCTCCCTTACCTGAGAGGAGGCCGTGGTCACCAACCCCCCCAACACATGGAACACTATTATTGAGCTAAAGCTATCAAGAAGCTATAATACACTGAATTTCCAGCGCATCCCCCCCATACCCCTGCCCATCAAGCACACCATCACAGCGCAGGTCCCAGCATTGGGATCTGCAGGGAGGTCTCTCCCCATGCAGCCGTCACACCCACGCGCTGGCAAGAGAGAAGAGACATCCTCAGACACAGGGATTTTACATTTTGAAGCCAGATAAAAAGAAAAAGAAAAAAAAAAAAAAGCGCATGCCAGCCTGTCTGAGGGCTGGAGCCCCGAGCTGCCTGCGTTTCACATCAGATGTGAAAGCAGCAGCAGCCTGTGGCAGGGGGAGAGACACATTCCTGCTATTGCATAAACAGATAAAGTGCTGAATAGGGGCTGGCTTGCCAACCCCAGCCACTAACCTCTCCCAGCTTGGAGATCTCTGGCTCCAGAGATGGCACAGGCAGGACGTTCTCCTCTGTTCAGGAGCAGCCGGCTGCCCGTTATCCCAAGCCCAACCCTGCAGGTCCAGAGGAAGGAACCCAAGTCTGGCCCAGCAGTTTCATCTCTGACTCCTCCAGATGAGGCAGCCTCGTGCCACATCACCTCCCGGATCCTGAGCTACGGCACACGTGGGAGCCCCCACCTCCCCGGGCAGCCAGCCCTCCGAGCCAGCAGCACTTCCAGCAAGGCTGAGCCGGGGACCCTTGGCAAGCTGGCCATGGAGGGAGCTAGCCCAGGACGTGCTCCTCAGACGCAAGCAGATATATAAACACAGATCTCAGCCCTGCTCAGGTGCTCTCACTGCCATCTCTGCAGCAAACAGGGCCTGCCTGGGTGCTTTGCGTTTGTTGCACGAACGCATCCGCTAGCAACACTGATTTCTTACGCGTGTGATTCCCCAGTCCCAGGAGGGACATTCCTGTTCGCAGAGAAAACCCGCTCCGCTCCATGCCAGCCGCAGGGTGAGCATCACTGCTGCACAGGGGGGCTCTGGGGATTGAGCCCACGCTGCCAAGAACGTCGTACCACCTCTGCCCTCCCCAGCGCTGCCCAACCCTCCCCGCAACTCAGCATCCCCCAAAGACAGGTTTTTCTTAGGAGGAGCAGCTGCAGCCACCTTCGAGGGGGTTAATTAAAACCAGGCTGCTCGGATGCCAAGCAGGCACCAGGATGCATCCACCTACAAATCCCACAGGGGAAGGAAAAAGTCGAAGGAGCTGGGGTGGGAAGCAAGCGGAGAAAGAAGCTGTAAGAGAGCAGCCTGCGGCAGGGCAGGGGGAGGGAGCACGGCGAGCAGATCAGAGACCCCGTTCGGGGCAGAAAACACCCCACCACTGCCGGGCACGGTCATTTGCTGTCAACACCTCCAGCAGCCTAAGGGTTAAAAATAATTGTGGGGAGCTCTGGTGGTTTTGTCAGCCGCCCAGACCAGAGGAAACGAGTGCTAATCCCAAAGCCGCCCCGCCGAGCGCCGGCGTTGCCCAACTTCCACCGTGTGGTTCCCAGCGCTGCAGGCAGAGCAGGCACCCGGCCTCGGCCCCCGCTCCCCATCCCTGGGGACTCCCACTTGCCAAAACCCAAGCCTGATGCTGTAAACCTCTTCACCCCTGCCCTCCTGCCAGCAGCTTGCAGGCTGCGAGGAGCTGAGAAACCCCAGCCGTGTCACCTCTGATGCATCATCCAGTCTTAGCACTCAGAAGAAGGGACCAGGTGTTTGCTCGCGTGGCAGAAACGATGCTGAAGTTCCTCCACCATCCCCGGGACCACAGGACGGTCTTCACGAGGATGATACCCCATGTGTGCACGAGGCTGAGAGCAAGCTCAGAGCGGCACAGTCCAGCTACGAGGCACCCGAGGCTGCGGCTAAGCTGCATCGTACCAGCCAGACCCCAGCGCTCCCCAGGGTCTGCTCTAGATGTCAATCAGCACGTCTAACCGCACGGCTGAGGAGCAACGCTTCAGCAGTTTTGGCATCGGCAGGGCTGCAGCACGTGCTTCAAGGCTGGTGCAAAGCCGGGGCCAGCATCCTTCAGGGAGAGAGTTTGAATACGAGACAAGGCGGCACCGAAAACCACCCCTTCATCCTGATGAGCTGCCAGAGACACCACAATCCCTGAAACTCGGCTGACAACATACCCAACTCTGTGGCCATCTACTACGCAACAGTATCTCTGTCTCTGTAGAGTAATTTGGGGAAATAAATACCCCTGAAAGTGCTCCAGACCCACAGTGTGCACCGCAAAGGTTGTGTAATACACACATCAGGCTGACATTGGGCCATGAAACAGCTCACGAGCTTTTACTGAGCACACACAGTTACGCCAAGGGGCCAAATTGCACCTTCACAGGTCACTGCTTTTCAAGCCCACCCGGGTGTAATGCTGCCCAGCTGGTCTCAACTTCGGTAAACCCTCCCCTCCCTGTCTCAGCACCTCCGAGCACCCATGCAATGTGGGAGCCGACTTCCCAGGAAGGTTTGGAAACATTTGCATTTCCCTCTTGGAGAGCTCCAGAAGCGGTGACACCCTCCCCAGGAAGGCTGCCGGCCTTTTGATGGCCCATCGCTCCCTCACCGGCTGCCCCAGCTCGCTGCCTGCACAGCCCTGCGCCAAAACCCTCCCCACAAAGTGCAAAATCCCGAGCGCTGGGGGAGGAAACCAGGGACAGGGAGGAAGGGCTCGGTGCGATATAAATCACAGGGATAACTGGGGTAAGTCAGCTGCCATTTAACGCACTTACCAATGTGAATTAAGTAGAAGGACTGCCACCAAGAATTGCTTTTTGATTTTATCACACAGCCCTTTGCTCCGGTGTAGCAGGGAGAAGGCCACAAGAGCCCAAAAGTGAACTGTCTCTACATTAGCCACTTCTCAAGTTTGGTTTTTTTTTTTACTATTCCCCCTGGCCAAGCCCCCTCTTACAATGAAGATCTTCATCGTTTAATTAACAAGGCATCCCTGCGCCACGCAGTCCCCATGGCACTAGGCAGCTGCTCAGGCATTTAATCACTGACCCCAGCGGGGCGGATGTCGGGACACATCGTGCTGCTGGCTGTGAACCCCAGGGATCAGCCTCGGACAGGGCAGGGGGACGCCTGCACCCACGCAGGGATGTGTTTCGGGAGAGCCCACGGGGATCGCAAGCTGTCCGCGGCCAAGAGGCAGCTGCCCACACCACGGGCACAGGGTCTGCAGGGCTCGGTGGGTGTCAGAGCACGTTTGCCCCCAGACCCTTCCTGCAAATAGGCGTTCTCGTAGCATCTTCACCCCCCTTTGGGGCCCTGACCCTTCTTCCCCTGCCCTTCAGGCCCCACCACCGCCCAGGCGAGGCTGGCGTGAGTGGAGAAGCCACCTTACAGGTCGTGAAGCTTTGCCGCACCTTGGACCTTTGTATTTGGCTTCTGGCCATCTTCAGCGCCTGGAGGTTTTATTACAATACTTTGCCCTCTTTTTCCCTTTTTTTTTTTTTTGGTTTTAATTCCTGGAACTGTTGTACACCTCCTGCCTCGTGCAGGTGATGCCCAGAGCTGGTGGATGCCTCCTCCTCTTCTTCCTCCTCCTCCTCCCCTCTGCCACCAGCTCAGCTCCACCAGAGCAGCAGCAGCAACAGCCCAGCAAAAACTCCACGTCGAGCCATAACCAATGGCAAATTCTTTGAGTGAAACGTAATGTGCTGGGAAGCGCTTCACCATTTCACTCGGGAAAACGATCCGTTTGGCAGCAGCGAGGAGGAAAACATGCTTTGTTTTACAAATCCTCTCCCCAGCAGGAGAGACACTCCCAGAATTTAATATACTGACAGCGCCCGGCTGCTTTAACCACTGAAACTCAAGAGTAGGTCAAAAATAAAGTAAAAAAAAAAAAAAAGTGATACACTATATAATATTAAAGCCTATCCTATTCTGCCACTGGTGGTATCGGGGACACCAATTCACTGTCACAGAGAAGCTGCATGGCACGGATGGGGTGCAGGGTCTCAGAGCAGGCGCCCAGGTTTCTCCAAGTGCTGGACACCCTTAATTAATTCAGTTTTCACCCTCTCTTAGGGTGAGGCCCTGCAGCAGCTCCTTGCAAGAAAGCAGAGATGCTGCTGACAGGTTAATCTGGGAAGTCGCTTTACAGCAGCCAAACTGGATCCGAAGTTCTTTGGCGCTAGGATTAGTTCCATGAAAGGCAGCCGGCTCCATCCAGGTGGCTAGGAAGCTTCTTGCAACCCCAAACCCCGGCCTCAAGAAAATGTTAAGTATTTCAGTGTATTTCCACTTACCCTCCAATGCATTTAACTGCCACAAGCATCCTACATGCAGCATCGGCGAGGATGGCTTACAGGAAAACACACCTCACCCAAAGCAGGCAGAGGACGGTGCTTTTTTGGGAGGGGATTTTAATTTTGCAGTGTGGGGTTTGGGCTCCAGGCAGTTGACAGCATTACCACAGCAGAAGGAAAGAGCAACTGGTATCTCTAGCTAAAGAACCGGTCGTTAAATCAGGCTGGCTGTGCAGAGGGAGCGCATACCCTTCCGAACGGCCGCTGCCAGCCCCTGCACGCGGTAATAACCCCAGTGTTATTTTGAGGGCAGGCAGTGGGATCGAATTGCCTCCGCAGCCGAGACCGCTCCTGACCTCTCTGAGGAGCAGCCTCGATGCAGAGCCGTCCATCAGCTGTTCGCACTTATTACCTTTTTTAACAAAAAGATGTCTGCTTCGTATCTCAGCGCTTTTCTAGTTGTTTGCAAACTCCAAGCATTCTTGGAAATACTAATTAGTCTTTACGAAAGCCCGTAAAGAAAACAGCATCGCTCCCATTTCAGGGGAGCAGGATGGATAAATCTGGTGAAATGCAAAAGGCCACGCTCAACGTCAGTGCCAGTGGTGGGGCTGGAAGGGCAGGATCTTTGGAAGTGTGGTTTCTCTGCCCTGCCCTTTTGCTGATTATCAAACACAGCTTTCATGGAAGCCCTGGCAGGCAGGAGGAGAAGCCTCCCCGAACCTTGTCTTGCAGCGGGCGGGTCGGGCAGGACGTTATGGCAAGGAAAGCTGAAAAGCTGGTCAGCCTCAGGTCTGGCAACATGCTCGTCCTGCCCAAAAAAAAAGCATGGAGCACCTCCAAACACCGGGATGCTGCCACCTCTCCCCTCGCTAGCACGCTGGGCTGGCTTCAGAGCTTGGCGAAGTCAGTGGAAAGGCTCCCAGTGATCTAAATGGCTGGGATTTTCAAAAAATAAAAAGTCTTTAAGTGCAACTGAGAGCTGGACACCAGGTCACTAGGTTTGCTTGAAAACCCCCATTTTGCGGCAGCATCACACGTTACATTAGCAACTACACGGAACAACCAACACCAGAGCCCCTTTGCGGCGGACGCCGTATAAATGGCTCATGAGAAGAGGTCTCTGCCCCACCGTGCTGCCCTCTCTGCAGGGGGAAGCTCATCTTTCACCCCAAGTCCTCATTTTCAGGCTGGGACGGGGCAGGAGCTCAGCTCTCGAAGACTCCCACCTCCTTGGGAACGAGCCGAGCATCCCTTGCAGCCACCAGCACAGCCCTAAAACGCCACCTCCCAAAAGCCAGCCCATGGAAAACCACAACCACCAGGATTTGTTCAGTGGGGCATCCCACATTTGCTACCCAAAGGCAAGGAAGAATACTGTCTCATTAAGCATGCGCTTCGAGTCTATTATAGTATCTAGGACAAAGTGTTCCCTATTTTGACACTCTAAGATATATTTTATCAGAGCAAGCTCTTCAGAAACACTCACTCACAAAGACTTCTCCGACTGTAACAGGTTCCTCACTTCCCCCAGTATTTTAAAATTAATTTCTAGCTGTTTCTTCCCCCCTTAGTCAGATGACGGGATGCCCCCAGGGTGGGATCTGTCATTAGAGCAGCCACTGTGACACATCCCAGCTCCCTCACACCCTGCACGGCCAGCCCATGGGGAGAGAGAGGATGGTCCAGAGCATCGCTGAGAAAAAACAGTATCTGAAGCCAGGGAGAACTTGGGAGCAACTCACGGGACTTCACAGGCACCAAGATTTTTCTTTTGGGGGGTGTTTGATACAAACACCTTCTAAAATTAGCACCTGACCTTCTGCCAGCTCCAATGGGCTGCTGGGGCAAGGACAAAGCTTTGGCGGGGCTGAGAGGGTGCAACATTCGGGCACGGATCTGCTGCCCATCTCACAGCCACTTCTGCCTCACGGGGTCTTCCTGGCCACACGCTCGACCCACCGCGGCCGCACAGACCCCATGAGGAGAGGTCATTGTCCCACAGAGTCATACCCCTGACTCCCAGGGAGGGGCATGTTTGTCTCGGAAGCAGCACCTTATCTCAAGGTTGAGAGCAAGTCCTGAGAGCTCTCTACAACGGAACGCAAACACAGATGAAACTACTCAGGTTCTTAGCTGGACTGCTCCAAAGATAGTCCTGAGTCACACAAACCGGGTGGAGAGAGGGACCCTGGCTGATGGGGTACCCTCGGGGGGGTGAAGGGGCCAGGGAGATGCACCAAACAACAGATCCACTTGCTAAAAAGTTAACAGGACCAGAAAAAATGCAAAAAGCAACACCAAATCACAAAGAAGAAAACAGTCCGACTCTGGATCAGCCGTGTTTTCACGTGGACAGACTGACACCGAGCAGATCAACAGGGCAAGCAAGCAGCTCCCGATGCCCAGTGAAGATCTGAGCAACTTTTCCCCGGGTGGTAGAACTGGTTACGCCAAACAGCTGGGTGTCTTGCAGGCTCCTTGGGAGGAAAAATCAAGCTTGAAGCCGGGTCTGTTTTCAGTTTGCATGGAAAACTTGCTGTTTTTCACAGCCCTGTGTGCCCCAGAGCCTTGAAAACACCCAGCACTTCGGTCTTTTTATCATTGTCTGTCTGTAGAAAAGGTTAAATGCTAATTTGCTGGATACAGAGCAATGCTCCTCAGCTGCCTCTCTGTTTGCTCACAGCAGCTTTCCGTCGTGTTGCTTCTCAGCTCACGCCCAGCTCGAGCAGACTTTCAAGGGGAAAGGTCTTGGGCTCCGTACAATTAATTCCCGGCTCCCGCACAGCGTCTCACACGCTCATTTCTACAAGCCCCAGTCAACACCAGCAAAACTCCACCAAGTGATCGTGCATCAAAAAGAACAAGACAAAAAGGCAAGCTGCCAACAGTTGGTATTTCTGAGCCGGGAAGAAAAGAGCTGATTCTCCAAAGCTGCCAGCTCACATTGCCTCGGCGCTTTTACACATCTGCTTTCAACACTAAACTTTGTCAAAGTTGAGTGGGAACCTCCTCGAGTGGGCTGTGCGTGCCACAAACCCCAGAGCTAGCAGCACAAGCGACGAGGGGAAGGAGAAAAATACACCCGGCACGGTTCCTCGCTGCGGACAACGCAACGCACCTCCCCAGGGTTATCCTCCCATCTCCACCACCATGACCACCCTGCGGCTCCTCAGCCGCTGCCCTAAAACTATGCCATGAAAGTCAGACCCGCAAGAAAACCGGAGCGTGCCCCCTCTTCGCTAGCAGGCTTCGAAACCGGGATGGCGTTTTGCTCCCGGACTCTTTTTTCCCCCACCGCAAGCAGGCAGCCCCCCCAGGAGACCCCTGCCCATCCTCACCTGCCGCAGGTGCCTCAGCAGCTCGGTGGCCTCCTCCTGCTTCCCCTGCTTCACCAGCACCAGCATGTCCTGGATCATGCAGATCCGCCGGTGGTAAGGGGGCAAGCTGCCGCCACCCCCCTTCCCAAACTTCTCGCCGGACTTCACCACGAGGGAGGCGAGGAAGTCCCCCCTTTCCTTGGGGGGTACCTTCTTGCGGTGGTGGGGCGGGGGGCTCTCCCCGGCGCTGCCCGGCTGGCAGCCTTTGGTCTGCTTGGTGCCCATGGCGTGTGGCCCCGGGTCCCGCAGCCCTGGGGCTGCATGCGAGGAGGGGAGGGGGGCAAGGG
>Ga0065711_1027454_pt1 | contig 49275 bp, 35 predicted proteins | sample Hoacrofraction12_FD_59098 | JGI IMG/M metagenome (GOLD analysis project Ga0065711, IMG submission 59098) | Hoatzin crop microbial communities from Cojedes, Venezuela - Epithelial fraction 12 v2 (version 2) | ecosystem: Host-associated > Birds > Digestive system > Esophagus > Crop | place... | reverse complement strand
GGCCCACCTTTCCAGCTTGTCCAGGTCCCTCTGGATGGCATCCCGTCCTTCTGGTGTCTCAACCGTACCACTCAGCTTGGTGTCATCTGCAAACTTGCTGAGGGTACACTTTTGAAGTTCCATGTGTTACATTTCATAATTACATGAAGTCATACAGATTTCATTTATCATGAATGCACTTCTAGAACTGGTTATTCTTTTTTCTTACCTTTGATTTTGTAGACTAGTTACAAAGCCTATAAACTCTATCTTGAAAGCACCTTTACCAATATAGATTGTGGAAGATGATCTAGGTTACAATTGCTATAAGCCTTGTTATCTACCTAGATTTTTTAGTGATATGTGAAATATTTTCTTTGCAGTGTTCACAGAGAATATCTTTATTGTATTCTTTCCAATCAGAAATACATGGGTGGCTGGATATTCTGCAAAGCTATCTGCCTTCTCAACTCTCATCAGCTGGCTATTATTTGAGTCATATGCTCATAAAAGACAGTGTAATAGTAGTTTATGTTCAATACTTGCTGTTTGCTGGCACCACACATAGTTGTTTTTATTGCTTGTAGGTCAGAGAAAATATAAAGGACTTGACGTTCTAGAGGAGTCTCAATACTGTTGAGAAGTATCTACTCTTTTCAAAACAGAACTGTATTCTATGAAAAAAGAATCTAAACCCAAGTATTAATGGCATGTTTTTATTAATGATTCTCCATGTGTACTGTCAACATCATGTAACTGTTCTAAAATCTGAGTAAGGTTAGTACAGGCAGGTGATTCTATTAAAAATGTGTCTGGAACTTAAAGTCATATTTTTACCACTTAACACACAGAATTTCCCCAATGAAAAAACTGTCTAACAGTGCAGAAAGGAGAGTGAACAGGAAGGAAAAAGAATTCTTCATAAAAGTAGTAAAGGAAACAGGCTAACTAAAAGCAATAAAAATTATAGAAATGGACGAGGACAAATATTCCATGCAGAAATGTTATCATGTATTTAGTGTTCAGACCAAGATTTCCAGTTGAAATTTCCATTTTACTTTGTCAAATGTTCAGTTAACAAAACAAGATCAGGCCTTTTTTTAAAGGTCGTGTTGGTTGGTATCCTGAATCATCGGTCAGTTCAGAAAAGCATGGTCTATTAAGGGTAGTGATGTGCTCAACAACACGTGAAGTCTTTAAGGTCAAAATCTGAATGGCCAGATATTGTCATAGTTATGTGAAACATAATCTTGTTTTACGTTTATGCCTTTGATTTCTGTTGCAAAAGGTAACTTACTCTGGGGGTTGGGGTTTACTGTATCTGGCTTTTAATTAACAGTTGTGAACTTGTTCAATACAACAGTGCGGTGAATATTTTTATGCCTTTATTATGTAAAATTTGCATATCTTTGGGGTTGCTTTTTACTGTTAAACAAGTTATCACAAATATTTTCAATTCTGGTTTTGTATTTTTAGCTTTGTTTAGATTCAGGACCAAAGAATTACAACAGTAATCATTGCAACTCAGCGTAATTTCCTGTTGAAACCTGAATCCTAATGTAGGATTTTAAGTCCATGATAATTACATTATAAGAGCTCAGATTTTTGGGGTGATAATCATGTTTAGATTATAAATTAATTCTTTTACTTTATTTGTGTTGCCTAAACTTCTCAACTGTGCCCATCCAGTCTCTTTATTTTTTTACTCTTAGATAAACTTGCAAAGTTATTCACTGTTTCTAATAAAGTGTATATTTGTACAACTGATTAGCATGATGATGGGTGGAAGTAAAAGAAGAAACCCTTTACCTGCTTTTCAGAAATGTACTGCATGTGAATGGGAAATAATGTGGTTTGAAAGGCTTCTAAAATACCTACGAATGTCTTGGATTGGGCAGAAAATAACTGTTACCATAAACTACTACAGTAACTTCAGTAACTAGACAGTACACATATAATCTGCAGGTTTTGAAAATGTGTAGTTGACTTTATGGTTCCAAGAAGAGTGCTGATGAGGTTCATGTTGAGTGCTGATGAGGTTCATGTTGAGTGCTGATGTGGTTCGTGTTGAGTACTGATGTGCTTGCATGAGTAAGAGTGGCTACTGCTAACCCTTTTCAGCTATGGCTTACAACAGTATTAAGAGTCCAACACTCTGCCTTCTTTCCAATTATTTATTTCAGGAAAGGCCCGACAAGCACACAGCATCTGCTTATCCAATGCTTTCAGACCAAAATCCAGGAAGTCTGCAAATAAAATCATAGAATCATAGAATCATTCAGGTTGGAAAAGACCTCTAAGATCATCACATCCAACAAAAGTGAGGGGTTTCTACACAGTGGTGTAGACTAGGCCGTGAATTGGCACCTACTTGGTCACACTTTGTCATTCATATTATGGAGCTGATTTTAATGTTTACTTTTCAAAATAGAGACAGAAATAAGATTGGAATTTACTTGGCGTATTGGGTAGAAGTCTAGAGTATATCATAATCTCGTATGCTTCAAGTGACCACTGTGTGTTAGCAGTGGAACGTTTCCTAGTGAGTCCTGTTAGAAGTTCTGGCACACTTTTTCCTCTGTCTCCTTGATAAATCGGTAACTTCACATTCTTCAAATTTTCCATTTCTCTAGTGGCAGTTAAGCTATCCTTAATCACTGCTTTGAGTCAAAGTTACAGTCTACTCTTTGAATCAGATTAATCTGCAACCCAGATTCCCATCTGGGAGAAGTGTATCAGAGCAGTGGTTATATGAGATGCTCCATAGATTCCACGTGGATCCAGACTGCAGTTTTTCCCGAATAGGGGATAGTATCTACATGTCATGTGACATTCCAGAAGCTGGGGGTAGGATAGGCAGGGCTGACCATTCGTGTCTTGGGTAAGAGATTCCAGTTCCTACTTTGGGACAGAGGATATGTCTCATATTTTATGTGATACTCTTGATCCATCTACATTGTGAGATTACTGAAGGCTGCTGCTAGTGTCTTAGAAGAGAGAGAGGGAGAAACTAGTAGCTGAAGCAGCACAATCTCACCTTGAATGCAGTGTATTTGGGAAAAGAAGGTGGGAATAAGAGAACTGAAATGCTGGTATGAAATGTTTCGGCAGCAGAGTTATGATATCAGTGTATCTTATCATTGTGAACAGGAAGGACCCTTCTTTAAAAACTTATGTTGCAGATTGATGAATTTCATTTACTGATACATTTGCATTGTCACTCGCAAAATCACACATCAAAATCACACGATTTATTTTTTAACTCCTGTAAGTAAAGCTTATGCCCTTCGGTGTTAGCCAGTTATTATCAGCATTCTGATATGTGTTATTGTTTGTAAGTGTGCTTGATTTTAAGCGTAAATCACAGTTTTCTTCTGAAGGTTTATTATTTGAAGACAAGTGCAAGTGGGAGAGGCTATGAAAATCAGTTTCTTTCAAGTTATTAATCTCAGATGACTGATTTTTTTTTTAAATACTTGCTATATTTTAATATGACTTAGAACAAAATAGGGTGTCATTACCATTCTTGTTCCTGAATGTTTAGCTTGGCATTTGATGCAAGGCCTCAATTGCAGGCTGAAGTGCCAGCAGCCGAAGCTAAAAACAAGACTGCGGTGGGCAAACTCAAGATTTAATTTCAGAAAGAGTGTTTATATTTTCCCTGGGGCCACATTAATGAGAGCCCAAACCCTAAATGTTACCACCAACACATTTAAACAGACCAGTTTCGAAGTTTTTAAAGTGCGGTGTCACCTTGAGTATTTTTCTTTTAACTTTTTGCCCTTCTTCTGACTTTAAAAGAAAAGCAATAAATCTGTATCATTTTTGGCTGAATTCAGTGTCATGTTTCGGGAACACAAAGTTCTGTGTAATGCAACAAAGTCGCATTTTTAAAAAACATTTAATCCTATCTTCTATTTCTGTATCATCGATTTTAATAATTCAGCTTCAAGTTACCAATGCAAAACTTCGTGTCACTAGAAAAGATACCACCATCTGGTATGTACATATGTGTTACAGGGGTCCACATATTGATGTCCTGAATCAGCCTGATATCAGAACATCTGTGCCATGCCTGGGATGAACTTGTGACCAACAGGTCAGTGCCAAGAGAGACAGTGGTGGTGGGGTCACTGAGAGTTCCTTAGCTCAGTTTCCTGTTCCTTCAGCTGGGCCTGTTTTGTGGCTTTAATAGGATTAAAGAAACATTTACATTGAGGCTTTAGGAGCATTTTCACACTGCTCCTTTACCCAACTCAAAGAGCAGTATAAATCCTAAGGATTAAGTAAGGGATTTATGTGAAGTTGTAGTGTAAGATGAGTTGGTGCACCTGGCTCTCCTTTTTCTCCTCTGCGAATAAGACATACCGAAGCAGTGTGCTGCATGTGATACAGAAGTGAGCTTCGCATTTTTTTCCTGAGCTTTTATGTCTCTATAAACTTTGAAGTTATCATTTCTGAATATTAAAATGAAATGGTAGTTTCTGATGGAGGAATATAGTATTTCAATCTGTGGATCCTATTAGACATTTTTCTTCAGAGGGTCTTATGGCATTTTTCTGCCACTTTTCGATACTGAAACATCATGCATTTAAGAGAATTTTTAATTTCCTGGAAACTATAGTACTCTTTAAAAATGGAAAGGGGAAAAAATACAATTCTCTGCCACTTAAGTTTATTAAAATCCAAAGGAAATCGTTAAATAACCAAAATTATAATTTTCAAACTCCTTGAGTAATCATTTATGCTGGTAAAAGCAGTTCAGTCGAAACTACATACATAACCTATTGTATGTTTTTTGCAATTACTCTAGAGTAAAATTGCCAGAGCTTGAAATTCTTTGCTTAAGTTAGAACAGTTTCATATATCCTTTTGTGCCTCACTGTATAAATCTACAAAGGCTGAGATTATGCCTGTACTCTTTAGTCAGGCGAGATTCCAGTTGGAACTGAAATCAAGTGGTGTTATTGCTGAGAAAATATTGTGCTACCAAAGCCAAAGAGGAAAAAAATGGCAGGATGAATTATGATGTTCAACAGTGAGATGACTGGTCACTGCACTGTTTCAAAACTGTTCTTGTGATTTAGATGTATTGTGTTTTTAATCCAGTGTGCATCATTATAGTTACTACCAACTTTAGATTTGGTCTGCAATCGCATAAGCATTCAACTTGCTCTGTGGATATAGACTATTCATATTCATACAGTTTTGCAGTGTACGCTGTACTAATGTCACCCAGCTGTATCCGTCAGTGGACAGTGCTATTGTTTTTCACATCATTAGGTGATTAAGCAACACCTGAAGTCCGGGGAAATGCAACATCTGTCATCCAGGGTCCCTCTATTCGGCAAGTGTTTGATAAGGACACAGAGGAGACTTCCATATTTCTTTCTGTTCTCCATTAGGGAGGCTGTGCATGACAGGAGGAAGTGATGCATCCTTACACACCTCCTGTCCCCTGTAATGAGGCTCTCTTGCATTATTCCTCATTCATCCTTCAGTATTATAGTTTTTACTGTGCTTCTGGAAATCTGAGAATTATAATCAGATCATTTGTTTCGAGATTGGTTATTTTGCGTTCTGTGCAACTTTCTTAAAATCTCTTTTGAGATAGAGAAAAAATTCAAAGTTCTTGATAGATGTGTGGAATTACTTGTTTTTAACGCAACTCGAGACTCCTGTCCGTAGGCATTTGCATGAGAGCTTAGACTGACGAAGAGAAGCTAATAATAAAAAAACAAGAAAAAACTACAGATCCTTGTGTATGAATGAGCATGAATGCCCTTATTTTACCATCCTAGTGAGAAAGTTAGGTCAGCTGAATTTTGGAGGTTAGACATTTAACATTCTATTAGACTGAATAAGTGAATGCGTGAGGAGGAGTACTTGGTGAAGATTTTATCATTGCTGTTAAAATAAAACTTGTATTCCTTTACTGTCTTTTTCTTTCAAATTCATCTGTATGCTTGTAACCAAATATGTATTCCAGTGATTTATATTCACTGACATTTCTTAATTCAGAATTGTTGAGTGTGTATGATTAGATATTTTGGTAACGCAGCAGCAGTTACAAATTTTCTTTTTTAAGTTAGTGTAATCCACATTACTTTGTACTAGATGCAAAGTTTAATGTGTTCAATATGATCAACGTGGGTTAATTAAAGCTAAGCAAATACTCTGTAATTTGATTTTCTTAGTCCTAGGCCAGCTTCTTGGCTTTTTATAAGTCTCTGTTGTACCATTCTCTTGGCACCAAGGGGATCCTAAAAAGTCTTAGCAAGTACGATGGACGTGCTCACTGAGGGCATTTTGGCATGCACTTGCAAGGCTGTCAAGTTGCAAGAGAGAAGAGGCAGTTGTCCGCTCTGATGGACAGTATTATGAGTTCTCAGTGAGATCAGGAGATTGGGTCAAGGTCTCTTCCATCCCTGGATTTCTGTGACTGATTACATTACAGTTGAGCCCCAAAGGGACGAGGACAGAATACAGAAGGCCCTTGTTTCCATGACATGCAGGACACTCCTGTGGTCTCAGAATTTGTGTTGTAAAGATCCAGAACTTGCATGCATCTTAATTAATAAAAAAACCAAGAAGATGTGGTCTGTAGAATTTCTCTGTCTGTGTACCAGAATAGGATAAGCCTAGAGTAATTGCAGGGCCACCACAGAGTCCCATTATTTAACAGATTTTCTTGGCTGTACAGTTTTGAGAGGGAATTAATTTTTTCTTTTGTTCACTGCACAAATGAGTGGATAACTTTGTTCATAAGGATGGTTTATTCTGTTCCTAAATGTGTTTTGCTACAGCTGAGGAATATTCAGAGTTCAGTGTTTGTTTGGGTTTTTTTGTACTTCTCATTTACACCCAAGTCCTTTTATGTGAAGATCCTTTAACCTCAGTAGTTTTATCTGCTTGCTTTTTTTGTTGGGTTTTTAGCCGGGGACTTACTGGTAACATTTCAGAACTGGTTATATGCAGAAATTTTCAAGCTATTTTTATCCCAGGTCTTGCAGCTTCTTCGCTCTGTTTTTCAGGTATGTCTTTTCCTTTGACTGTTTTTGCCCTTCTGCTGAACTTTGATTTTAAAAAGTAAATGGGAAAGTTGGCCTTACCTTACGTCTTTTCATGAATCTTTCTTAGGGTTATTTCCTGCAGTTGGATTCCTGCAGCAAAGCCAGTGGGATCAAAAGTTGAGACTTAATCAAGTTGTCTATGAAGCTAGAGAAACATGTAAAGAAGTAAATTTTCTTACCTGCAGCAATAGTAAGATTAGATAGATGAAGCGACACAATGTGGTTTCCTGTTTACTTTTTGTGTTCATGTCAGCGTGAATAATAAAAACACTAAGCAGTCTTTACCCATGCGTTAGAAATTTAGCAAGATACTTCAGTGACATATATATATAGTAAATACACATATATGATATTTTCTGCTTTGGCTGCACACTACTGACTCACATGATTTGCTCAGTGGTATTTTTCTCTCCCTTGCCCTCCTCCTCCCCGCTCTGCTTAGCAACAGTTTCTTGTGGGTTTATTAATGTAAAATAAGGTATTGCCAAGGTAAAAAGCTACCATTTTGTTTGCAGTTGTATGTCCTTGATGTTGTTATTTCACTCCAAAACCTTAATATAAATCTGTATCTGGAAAAGAAGCAGAATAGCTAATCTAGTAACCAAAGGAAACTGCTTTGGGAAATATACTCCGCTGGCTGGCGGTTGCAAAAGTAATCTGGAGTTGGGTAGAGCATAAAGCCTGCAAATTATTACGTTTTGCTAGTTTTTCCCTCCTCCTTTAGAATCTTCTGCTTGCGGTGTCACAAGTGACGACCTGCTGGAAGCCATGGGTACTCCACCTGTGCATGTTTTGAAACAAGGAGGTGTTGTCTTTGATGCTGCTCTTGCAGCTTTATGAAGTGCTTCTCCAGCAGCTGTCCTGAGTTCTGCTGCAGTAGTTTGGCTTCAAATTCCAAACTGAGGTTTGCAGTAAGACGTGTCTGACAGTAAAAAGCATTAGCAAAAGCTGCAATCCTCTCAATACTGAAGAAGTCTACTAATAAGTGTAGTCTCAAAAATGGCCATCTGAATAGTAGAAAATTAATTTCTGTTCCCTGAAACTTAACTACTTATTTCAATGCATATGTATTCTTACCACTGACTTAACACTAAATTTATCACAAATTCACTGCAGGCTGATTTGCCTTGTTGAATTTCTTCATGGGAATCCATCAACTTTAATCTACAATGGTAATTTTAGAGAGAGATTTGTATTTTTTGTGATATGATCTTTGCCTATGCCTTCAAATATATACTGCCTCATCCTGTCACAATTTATAAGTAAAGTTTCTTAAAATGAAAACTGAAAATTTGACTGTTAAATCAAGCGTTCCTCAAAATTAAGAGGCAAGGTTTTTCTCGTGCTACTTCAGTATGTACCAAACTCCAGTGTGTTATTAAGGAACACTTTGTTTTAGCAATACCTAGTGGCATACGGTATCACAATTTCACAGGAACCTTCAGGTAATCATGGTATAACTCCAGTCTCCTTGATATCGAAGTAGAATAACTACAGCCTGACTCCTTCTGTTACCTGTGGTTTCAGCTTTGTATATAATGTTGGTTTTCACCTCGCAGTGATTCTCTGTGCTGTGTATTGTTAACCACCTGTTATATTTCTTCTTAGAGGCAAGGAAATTGTGCTCCTGGTGAATCTTCCATTAATGAAGAATCACATGAGATATAGCTATTTAGAAAGCACTCATGGCAGTGGAATAGCAGTTATACAACTGTGGAAGGATTTAGCCTATGGTTGCCCAGTCGTACACATTATTAGGGTAGTTTTTTTCAGTTTGTATGCACTGCAAACACTTTTGATTCAATAATTATGTCTCTTTTACATACTTATTGCCTGATAGTGTAAAACACATTCTCATAGTAATGAAAAATATTGTTCTTACTAGTGCCTTTATTTGCTGTTTGCTTTTTGGTTAGGCTTAATTAATCCAGTTCTGTAGATATCATCTTAATACTGCAAGGCAACTCTGTGAGCATGACTCACCTTGAGCCCATCAGATAACATTTTTTTATTTGGTTTGATAACAATAGCAATTTATATATGTAGGAAAGTTGCTGTTGCTTTTAGGCAGACGTGCTTACCCTGGTTTATTTGGAACACGTATGCATACTGACAAATGAAGCAGATTTTTGGTACCAGATCTAGCACCCAACACAGCACTCAGTGCTTTTCAGGAAGCATAGTCTGATAGTCTTCAGGCTTTCATGGAGAGATGGTAATTTGCGGTTATGAAGCTCCACAGAAGCCCTGTGTATTCTCTGCCAAGTCATTTGTAGACATATTAAAACAGCATCTGATGGTGCCTAAGACAGACTTGGCTACTTAAAACAGTTCAAGATTGAAAAAAAAAAAACTATTAAGGATTTCTACCCTCTGTGAGGACTCAGGATCTGACAAGCCTGGATAGAAAGCAGTCTGAGTCGCTTACAAATCCTGTATTTAGGTGCTGTTATATATCTCCAGTTCATTCTTTCATATCAGAGGAGGTGATCTGATGAATTTGGCCCTTAATTACATGGTCTAATGCTTTGTACCTACCTTGTGGGGACTGTTATCTAGTGTATATCAGAAGCTATAAAGGCACTTGCCAGAACCAAACACAAACCGTTTCTCACTTAGAGACTTTGCAGACACTGCTAAAGTCCATGCTGGGTAGAACTGGATCTTGCTCAGGAAGACATACAGCATAGATTCACTCGCATGGCTCCATCTGTAAAACAAACAATAGCATTCACAGAAGTATAATGAGAGCTAAGATGCTGAGTACAAACAGGGATAAAATAAAAATATTTTGAATAAATAGGGGATGATCAGTATGTCTGATTTCTGTCCATCTCAAATAATTTCTTGCCTTTTTTTTTCTCGTTCTCACAACCAGTAGAAAATACCATGCCCAGAGAAAAATATGAATTGAATCAGCATTTTCCATGCATCTTATTAAACCATAAGGACTTGTTTTCTGCAAGTTCAACAATATTTTGCAAAAGCTTTTGTTTTGGAAAGCTTTAAAAATCAATGAGATTTCTGTCCACATAATGTACATGGGTGACTTTAATAGTGGGAGAGGCCCTACTGTGGTCAAAGTTTTGCCTGCATCCCAGAATTTGTAGCTTCAGGGCCCCAATTTTTAAGATTGTGCAAGTGCATTTCATTGTGTGAGATATTCAGATGCTTAAGTACTGTTTGCATATATTTCTGTATGTTTGTCCTAAGTATGTTGAATCTGATTGCTAGACCAATCAGCTATTAGAGTAGCAATTATGGTAACTCTATACACTTGGTGTATGGCAATAGTCTATAAATAACTTGGTCAAGGAATCCTATGTTCCTGATCTAGGTGGGTAACCCCAGAGGCTGCTCGTGTGTTTCTGTGCATAAATATTTCCATTACTATTTTTGTGGGTTTAGATAATTACCATTTTTTATCTACTGCAGCAGTCTAAGCAGGTGCTGCAAGCATTTTTAATTCCTTTATGCGCTCAGTCTAGTTTCCTTGATTGAAAGCAAATTTCCTTTTGTTATTTATATGAAGGAAAGTTAGTATCTTCTTACATTCCTGTGTCCAGCTGGGAGACAGTGGAGATTCTGAGAGGGTTGACAGGGTGTTTTCCCACCACCTTCAGCAGACTAGGCAAATCTGTTTTAAAGATGTGTCCAGCATATGGTATTATTTTAATGGTTTCACTGATCAGGTTCAGAGCATAAAATCCTGAAGGTTTAGAAGTTACAGCATTATTTATTTAAGGAGAAAGAAACATTTTCACATGGCAATGTAATTTATTAAACATCACTCTTTCCTAGAGGTTCAGTCTTGAACACTGATGGCTTTCTAATGTGTAGCAGATACTGTATAAATTACAGCCATGAAGAACCTTGGTTTTATATACTTAGTAAGTGTTATCAATAGTAGAAATTCACAGGTGGACAGACAAAAATGTCCTGTTCTGGGATTAACTCTAAAATAAACTCTGCTGCACATATGTGCCATATGGATCTGTTTTCTGTCTCATCCATTATAGAAATGAGAGGAAGTAGTTCATTGTTTCCTCATCCAACTCACAGATTTGCGGGTTCCTCAAGGTAATAATTTTTTTATATGGTCTATTTAATGTGCTAGGGAATTTTTTAATACCTTCTATTGAATCTGTGGGGAGAAGTTCATGTTAGACCACTGGGAAAGCTTTCTGAGCCCATAGTTTTACTAGAAAATATAATCACGTAGCTGAACTTCTACAGCTATGGAATTTTGCAGAATCATGTTGGGCTCATTCACTAGTGTGGGTTATAATGGGGGGGGGAAAAACCCCACCAAAATCTATACATCATAAAAATTATACCAAACAAGCCCGTCATCTTTGAGTTTTCCTCAAACAGGGGCATCTACTGATCAAAATATGATAATACATTTATGAGTCTGTAATTACACTGTAGTGTTCTGTGGAACACTGGGTTTGTTAGCCAATATCCAGCACAGTATATGCGAAGGGTCCTAACACTAAGCTGCGATAACCTATTTCAGTGGATTATTGTGCACCATGAACGAGGGCAGGAGGAGTCTGCAAAAGCTAAGGTTTTAACCATACAAGAAACCCCATAGTTTTTCCAGAAATAAATTTTCTCTAAAAATGTTTAGAAAGTGGTTGCAGATTTAAAATGCAGTCATTTGTCCACTTAGCACTGAAGTTCAGCCCGTTGTTCAGAAAGACCATAACTGTATTTTATAGTGCAGACTGATGCTAAAATGATTTAAAGAAAATATTACGTATTATTATAGATCTACATATAACTAGGCCAAACAGAAATACCTAAATGTAAATTCAGTTGCAACATCAATGGTTGACTTTGAGCAAGCAGTCGTGTTACATTTGGATTAACTGCTCCATAACCAACCCAATATATTTTTAACGTCATACTGGCTATGTGGAATGAGTCCCTGCACAGAGGAAAGAGTGCCGCTGACAGAATTTTTCAGTAAATTATTTACGTGGATGAACAAATCGAGGGTCATAACGAATTTTTCCTTATACTTAACTAAAGTATATTCCTGATCCTACTGATTTCAAAGGGACTTGAATTTTCTTCCTCTACTCCTTAATTATTAAGTACATAAATATTTAGAAAAGCAGTCTTTCGTCATCAATGCTTTTGACTAGTATTCTGTTATTCATGGACACATCCATCTAAGTGTTGATCAAACAACGCCAAGTTAGAACTATAGAATAAAATGAAAAATTATTCCAGTCTTTTCATGGAAGAAGGTAAGTTCACTTTATTGTTAGTTTAGACTTGTATTAGTTTTCTGTGAACAGGAGGACACTTACTTCAGATTCAGATTTTTTGATCATTTCATTAAGTTTATCATCATTCTTTAATTTATACTTACTGATTTTTTGTAAAAAAGGCTTTTAGTTAGTAAATTCATGTAATGCAAAACCATACAGAAAAATAAGAAATAGGTATTAGTTATAGTTCATTTGCAAACAGCAATTAGAAAAAGCTTTTGTATATTTATCAACAATGAAAATACATAGAGAAATTAAGACTAAATAAAAGAAGATAAACTTTGACAAATATTACAACAAAATCTCGATTGCTTTTACCTGAAATATGAAAGTGTCCCCTTTCTACTGAGCATTACTTAGAAAGGGGACTGCTCATATTATTAGTCCTTTGAAAAAAATGTAATGAAGCCATGATGATGTCTATAAATAATTACTTCTGGCTAAGCAATATGCAACTTCAAAGAATTACCTTGGCAATGAGTCCTATTCAACAGTTAACAAGCAACTACTTATAAACACTAAATAAATTGAAAGCCTTTATATCAGCCTTGCTAATCTAGACCTGCCAAACCCTTATCTTCAGAACACATTTTCTTACACATCAGTCTGTGTTTTCAATTCCCAAAAAAATTCGTATTGCACTTGAGATTTCCCATCTTGGCATTAATATAATTTTCTTTGACTGAGTGACAAGCACACTTTCCAGGATTTGAAGTCTTCCCCCCAGCCCCCCAAACTCCCCCTTGATGAACGAATATAAGCGTGTATATCACTGTGCTAGAATGTGTTCTTGATACACTTCTTTGCATGAGTTTCATAAGAAGTCAGCAGGACTCAAAAGCTGATTTGTCATTTTACAGTCTTTAAGGGAAACTACTCTGCTTCATTGAATTATAAAGGCATGATAACTTTTTTCATCTCTGGTCATTGTACTTGTTGAATCTCATGATAAAAAGAAGATTGCAACTTTTACATATGTTAGCATTACAGAGGTAGAACAGTGAGCTGTACTGCATTACATTTAATCATCAGACTGTCATTTAAAGTACAAATAAATTGTTTGATACGTAGTTCTATAAATGTAGCTACATTTTCTACAGCTACAAATATATTTGGTATTGGAAATTGGTATTATCTGAGAAATAATTTTGAAAAATGCACTTTTGAACATCTTAATGTTTATACAAGAAGGAAAATTGAAGAGCCATATGTAACATTAATTTTGCTTTCTTCACTTCTCTGGGTGAACTTCAGGCCACAGTCAGATTAATAACAAAAAGTATTTTTACTGTAGTGAAATCAGAATTTCATCCTTAAATCTTCAGTGCTGGACCTAAAATTATATTTTTCATAAGATTTTTATTAGTGACTTGTAATGGATAATACAATTCTGACATATAGTGGTTATTTATGGAGTTCTTACTGGGTTTCTCTTCTAGCAATTTGAAGTGTTGAACAGGTTGGAGAATAGTCAATAGAGGAAGCTAAGCACATATGCCATGAAAATATATCCATTTGCAGGTAGATATTACAAGGGGAAAATATGGAGGATATGCATGCTCATTTATTTGTGCAAGAAACCATTTTCTACTTGAGGCATCAGCCATGTAGACTTTCATTCCATTTTACAGAAAATGTGAGCTGTATAGTAGAAGTTTAGAAAATGTAGAGCTAACAATAATTATGAACTTTGATTTGAGCTCTGGGTTTATGAAGTGATACACGGGAAGATGGAGGGAGTTCAAGTAAAATAGAGGAGCCTGAGACGAAAGCAGTCACCTGGTGGCAGTATTCTGCACAGTTACATGTGAGAATTTCTTTTTATTTCCCAAGTCAAATTCTTGCATCCAGTGACAGGAGTTCTGCTGAGGCCTACGCCTTCCTTCAGCGCATGCCTTGCATGGCTCAAAGGCACATCATTCTGGGTGGCCTACGGATACGACTGAGGTGGGACCCCACAGGGAGTCTCATCCAGTCATCTTTGGCCAGAAGTGCAGTGGAATCATGCTTAGACCTCAAAAGTGGACTGAAGGTTCAAACAAGGGAGAAAGCAGCAGTGAATGTGTTAGAAAGACCTGCAACATGCAGCTCATTTTTGGAAAATGAATGTCTCGCGATGATTGTGGGAGTTCCAGGGGTGGTACAGACTCTATGGAGTTCAGGAACTGCTTTTGCAAATCTCATCTAGCCAGTTCCTCAGCAGGTTCCATGAGAGTACACAGAGAGGCAACCTCTGGTTCTTGAAAAAAACAAATAAATCTGCACAAAGTTAAAAAGATACCACTGACTAACTTAAAATAATGACGTTCAGGAACATTAAAATTTTGAGCTGATTAAAGCTGTGCCAGTAGGACACAACGTACAGAATTGGGAACTTTGAACTGGATAGATTTCATATGGTGGAAGAGAAGCATTGATTACTAATAGTAACAGTGATGGTGTGATGTAGAAAATTGCCCTCTCCTGTGGTAGATCTGGACCAACATGGTGCATTTTTCAGTATCTATAGAATTAAAACAGTTGGGTTGGGTTGGTTGTATCTGCATCCCTAATACATTATTCATACTGATTACATTTGCATATGAGTCACATTCAGTTTGAATTTGCCAGATGTCCATTTATGTTTGTTTAAATAATGAGATCATTCCATGAAGTGAACAGAACCTAAAAATATAGAGGGAAGACTGTTTAGAAAAACAAGATTTAAAATGCCTTGCTTACGTATTTTCATATCTCATGGTATATTATGCAAGCAGAAGCACAGCAATGTTGAGGCACTGTTCAAAAAATGTGTCCATTGCTAACACTTCATTAAACAATATATTACATAACAAAGCTCCACTGGATTTGTTTCTATTTCCCAGTCAATTTCTCCATTAGTGGGAATATTTTCCTTCTGAATACATTCAAATGTACCATTTTCAGAGCCAGCATCATTTTGCTGCTTCTCTTTTCATGTTATGTGAAGATCCCAAGTCTATTCAGAGTGTTTTGTCATTTACTGTAGCATGGAAGAATTTGAAAACGTACTAATCAAGGTAAAGCTTATACATAAACTGAGCAGACAAGGGGCAATTGAACTTTTATGTTATTGAGCTTACTTAAACTTTTAACAAGCAATAAACTTTTCTTATGGACAAAGGGAGACTACCAACTAATCACCCGAGTTCAACAAAGACTCCCCAAATGTGTGCTTAATTTGTTTGAAGCTTTTAAAATCTTTCTCAAACCTGAAGAAATTCCATTTTGTTCGTATTGCAGCCAATCAGTACACACATTAAACATTTACATTGGTACTTGGTGAAATAAATTTAACAGTATACAATTTGAGATTGCCGCCTTGGTAAAGAAAGTTAACAGCAGCATATCAGAACACACATCTGGCGAGCTACTTTGGTCTCTTTAGAGCAGAATCTGCAAGGAAAAGCTGCAAGGAAAGAAAATGGAGAGTTTAGCCAAAGCTCTTGGTCAAAGCTCAGTAAAGAGCTATCTAGGAGCATACATGATAGAATATACAATAAAAAGAAACCATTGAAAATCGGTTTCATGCTAAGCTGCTCCAGCTGATATGTCTACCAGAAGCATCAGAATTTGATGACATAGTATGCTTAGAGAAAGAAGTTTCTCATGTTCTTTCATAAGACGTAATAGATGATTTTATGTGAATTGCAGTATATCTGCCCGTTCCCCAGAGCAATACAGGTCACAGGCACAAAAACATCTGCAAGCTTCTCCGTGCAAAATGTTCTTTATATTTTTGACCATAGAAGAGGAAGGAGGCAAGATAGCTTTCAGATCAGAAGAAATGCACCATCACAACAGTGTGTTTATGTTGTTTGTTTCATCTAGACTGTCTTTTCTAGATATAGCTTCTTTAGAGCTTAGTTTGGTGTTTCTAAGTGTTTCATTTTCTTGTTGCTGGCAGCTGTTACTTAAATATGGCAAGAACAGACTTTTCAGAGCTTTATTTGAACTAGTTCTGCTTTAATATCTGTTGTAAATCAGTGGGCTAGGTTCACATCAGGCTGTGTATGGAATAGTAAGCTCTGCTTTGGCTAAGAGATTCAAAAATTTGCACAACAGGAGGAAATTTGCTGAACGAAAAGTGCAAGCAGACGTATTACTGAAGGAGAGTTTTATGATTGTGTGGCTTCTAGAAAATATGTGTGTGTTCTGCTTGTGACTAGATTTGACACACTCATCTCTATTCAAACCAAATGCCAAAATATTCAAACTCCCAGAACCTGATTTTGCGTGTTAGAGAAACTTAAAGAGCAGAAAAGCACAGGGTCATAAAAATGTTTCCCTTTGTGTATTCAGTCACAAGCACTGCAGCTATACCCTGAGTGCATTTTCAGAGTGCGGTGGGAAGGTATCACTAAATTTGCCTTGCATTCTGTATTAAAGTTTTTTTAAAAGTATATCTGTTATAAAACAAATTGTCCGTTCAAGTGATTGCTAGAGTAACTAACTGGACTGCTGAATGATAAGCATATATGTGCAGAGATACCATTGGATCAGATTTTTTTATTGAAAGCTATAATTAAAGCTGTGAGTGCTAAATGTATGAGGCATGAGACTTTTTTAAAAAAAATATGGCTATTTGCAGATGATTGCCACCAGCCTGCTAAACTAGTTGTAAACTAGTAAACTAGCTCTATTCTTCTGGGACCACATGGCCTCACATTAGCACATTTCTGGTGTTACAGAGTTTGAGAAGTTGCTTACAAACTCGTGCACAACAGTTTGACAGAAGTGTGGAGATGGACTTCCTCCAAATTCCATCACTTCCTTTCTCTTGAGTGGCAGAACTTTCATGTCCTATTAGCCTTGTACCACTACCTTTCAGTCTCGCCCTGTGTCGTTGTTATATGTGTTTAGATTAGTTTGTGGCTGATTGAAGGAGAGGGAAGTTGAAAACATCTCTCAATCGTGATATTATTTGTTTGGCATTTGAACTTCAAAATTAAAATGAAAGGAATTCAGCAGTGCATTTTATTTATCAATGATGTGATATTAAGCAAATTCAAATATCTTTCAGTAAACTGTGTTTTAATGTCATTAATATGACATAGCCTACCAAGTGTTGTTATTGTGTTTGTATCTTTTTTGGGGGGGAGGAAAGGACTGCTGTCTTTATAGCAAGTAAGTATATAATTCACATTGTTTGACAGCAGAGTACTCCAATAAAATGTTGCAATGAAGAAAGCAGGCAGAAAATGTTACCACTTTTCCACTGGGAACTATTTAAACATGCTGCCATTTAAATTAACAGTAGACTTTGAATTTTGGAAGATGCAGTTCTATGTAGTGTTCATTTTAAAGCAGAAGCAGTATCTTTCTTAAAAGCAACAGCTGCAATTTTAAAAGATGCTGTGGGGATTTATATAGTGTGGCAGCTAGGTGGTTTATCTTTTTCGAATTTCTTGTGTAGAATTCAACAGTTTTGTGAGGTAACTTTTAGCCTTATGTACATTTTATTTTGAAGAAACTCAAATACTTCATTAAAAAGTTGTTACTAAGTTGCACATGTGGAAATTACTTAGATTCTTTTGTTGTTGTCACATTTGGTTGTTGATTTTTTTCTGAGAAACCCTGGCATTTATTTCCAGGTTTTCTTAAAGGTTTGTGTTTTTTTTTTATTTCAACAGCTTGATCAAGTTGTCCGTCAAAGAAATCTGTATAGTTTGGAACTTTTCCTCTCATGTGCGCAGAAACAGTTAAGTGTTTTGTTAAAAGAAGAGCCAACCACTACAGAGGAACAGAGAGACTGACATTCCCAGTACCGCTGATACAGTGTAATTGTGAAGCTGAAAATCTCAATCCAGCAAAAAAGTACATTCTAAAATTGGGACTGTATCATTGATTCAAGATTGATTGGAAGATATGCTTGATTGAAGTGTTTCTGGATGATGTTCATTCATTTATTTATTTATTTATTTTACTACCCTTGTCAGATTGCAAATATGGGAAGCAAAAAATCCGTGGGAAAAAATGTGGGTTTTTTTTATTTTTCTTTCATTATATTTTCTAGTAGCCCATGATTGAAGCTGTAGGTAACTGCACCAATTATGAAAATATTTCCCTGTTATGTTGGTTTTAAATGTGTTATCATGTGCTGATGTAATTTATCAATATTTTTGATATTTTAAAAAATGGAGAAAAACATTTAATTGAATGTAGATACAAATCCGTCTCTTTTTCCAAAGTATATGCCCAAGTGCATTGCCTCAGGCGATCCTGGGGAGCTTATTTCTGCTTACTACTTTTGATGTATAACAAAAGAATCAGCACTGATATGTAAGGGAGTTGACAGGCATTTCTTTAAGTCATTTACAAACAATTTCAGCTCTAGTAATGGAAAAGTTTAAAAACTAAACAGCGACTCTTTTTAGACTAGGGCAAAACATTGCCATAACCAATGTATAGTGTGTATTTTGTTTCTGTTTTACAAAGCTAGTTTGATTCCAAAAGTCATTTTCTCATGAAAATACGATTAATGTGACTGACCTCAGTTTCAGGAAGAAGATGTATGTAATTATGTGGAGGCTGATACTGCGCTGCCTCAGTGGAATTTCTGACAGAATAAGGAGAGCAGCTTGCTGACCTCAGATGCCCTTTCTAAACCCAGTGAAGGAAGTAGAAAAACTCCTCACTGACATTACTGGGCTTTAGATCAAGTCGTAGGTCTTTCTAGTCTTGCTAACGGCAGCGTGGAGTGCAATTTCTGTGCCTAGGCTCTGTTGATTGTAGATTTGGGGCCTTTTATAAAAGAGTTCTGAATGAAATAAGGGAAAAAAAATGTTCATGCTTAGAAATGTAAATAAACTGAGAATGATATCTCTTATGGTGAGCTTCCGATTCCTTGGGGGACTTAATGGGCATTTTTTAGTGTGGTTCTTGTTCTTCAGTGGTGGTTATGTTTTATCTTTTGGCTGGGTTTTTTTGCATCAGCAGTAATTGTTCATAAATTGCTTTTTTATAGCAATAAGGAAACAGCAAATGAAATATGTATTGCAGAGAGTTTAGGGTTTTATTTGAGTGTTTTTCTGTGCTTCATTTTTGTAATCAAAGCCAAAGGTTATGTCTCCTGTATGCAAAGGTTCACTGAAGAAGTAAATGATGTTGGTTTTACTAGATGACGGCCTCACCCTACAAATGGACAAAAATCCAGTCTTCTTTTTGATACTTCTTAATTGACTGATCAGTTTCCATTTCTTATGGCAGGCAAAAAATAGTGTTAATGAATCGCCTACTTATTTATCGTTCCTAAGCTAGTGAAATTTTTGTCTTTGTCAACTGCAGCAATTACGTAGACAATTACTCCAAAGGTGGAGTTTTTTGGAAAGTACAGGCAGTGCACAGTGAAATTGATTGTCTAGTGCTGTCTCACAATCTATGTTTAACTGTGGAAATGTAGTATGAGCAGATTCCTGGATGAAATGCAACATTCTTGTTTTTTACGTCTAGACATATACATGGAATAGTACTTCTTTTTACTAAAGACCTGAAAGTGTTCCCCATCAAAGCTAGAGCCTTAGCAGTACGTCAGCATCCTCCTACTAAAGAGTTTTGTATTCTGACTTGCAACAATATGTAGAAGCACTTGCTGGAGAAGTTTATGGTTGCTGTCAGTAAGATTTCATGGCAACCGTGGTGTATCATAGAATTCTAGAATAGTTTGGGTTGGAAGGGACCATTTAAGATCATCTGGTCCAACCCCTCTGCAATGAGCAGGGACATCTTCAACTGGATCAGGTTGCTCAGAGCCCCGTCCAACCTGACCTGCAAACTGAATATTTGCACCCATGTGGGGCACCCACCACCTCTCTGGGCAACCTGTGCCAGTGTTTCACCACCCTCATTGTAATAAATTTTGTCCTTATATCCAGTCTAAATCTACCTTCTTTTAGTTTAAAGCCGTTACCCCTTGTCCTATTGCAACAGGCCTTGCTAAAAAGATTGTCCCCATCTTTCCCCTTTAAGGCCCGCTTTAAGTACTGGAAGACTGCAATCAGGTCTCCCCGCAGCCTGCTCTTCTCCAGGCTGAACAGCCCCAACTCTCTCAGCATTTCCTCATAGGAGAGGTGCTCCAGCCCTTGGATCATTTCTGTGGCCCTCCTCTGGACCCGCTCCAACAGGTCCATGAATTTCCTGTGCTGAGGGCTCCATAGCTGGATGCAGGACTCTTGGTGGGGTCTCACAAGAATGGAGTAGAGGGGCGAAATCCCCTCTCTCAACCTGCTGGCCATGCTGCTCTGCTTTTGATGCAGCCCAGGATACGGTTTGCTTTCTGGTGTGAGACCATACATTGTTGGCTCATGTCCAGTTTTTCATCCACCAATACCCCCATGTCCCTCTTGGCAGCGCTGCTCTCAATCCCTTCATCCCACAGCCGGTATTGATACTGGCGGTTGCCCTGACCCAGGTGCAGGACGCTGCACTTGGCCTTCTTGAACCTCATGAGGTTCACCCGGGCCCACTACTTGAGCTTGTCCACATCCCTCTGGATGGCATTCTGTCCCTCAGGTGTGTCAAATGTAGCACACAACTTGGTGTTGTCGACAAACTTGCTGAGGGTGAACTTGATCCTGCTGTCTAGGGCAGTGATGAAGTTATTAAACAGTGCTGGTCTCAGTATAGACCCCTGAGGGACACTACTTGTCACTGATCTCTATCTGGACATTGAGCCATTGACTACTACCCTCTGGATGCAACCATCCAGCCAATGCCACCGAATGGTCCACCCGTCATGTCAATCTACCCCCAATTTAGAGAGAAGGATGTTATGGGAGACCGTGTCAAAGGCCTTAGAGAAGTCCCAACAGATGATATCCATAACTCTTCCTTTGTCCACAGATGCAGTCACTCCATCATAGAAGGCCACTAAGTTGGTGAGGCAGGACTTGCACTTGGTGAAGCCATGCTGGCTGTCTTGAATCACCTCCTTGTCCTTCATGTACCTTAGCCTAGCTTCTAAGAGGATCAGTTCCATGATCTTCCCAGGCTCAGAAGTGAGGCTGACAGGTTGGTTGTTCTCAGGGTCCTCCTTTCTACCCTTTTTAAAATGGGGTGCAATGTTTCCCTTTTTCCAGTCACCAGGAAGATCACCTGACTGCCATGACTTTTCAGATATCATGGAGAGTGTCTTGGCAACTACATCAGCCAATTCCCTCAGGACTCTGGGATGCATCTTGTCAGGTCCCGTAGACTTATGTATGTTCGGGTGCCTCAGGTGGTCATGAACTATGGTAGGTCATGGTGTTTACATTTCGAGGGGAAGCATTGCTAGCACTCATTACAAAGACCTATAGTGATGTCCTGAAAGTGGTGAGAGTCAACTGTAGATGCTAACAACAGAAAACAAAGATCATATTGATTTTTATTGATCTTGTTCATTGTATAATGTGTATTTTAACCTTGTTGTATCATCTTTCAGTGATACAACATTCCTGTGAAAATAATAATAATAATTATGCTGTGATAATAACAATAACCATAATTTCCTGTGATAGAAGTTGTAGCAGTATTTTATCCACCTCTTACATGCCGTGTAATTGTAACTATTTTAATATGCGTCAGAGATTCATAATTGTTTATGTTGCCTGTAATTCCTCACATTTCAGACTTACAAACCCAGCATTTTTTAAATGCTTTCCATTGTCCGGCGTGGATAATACAATACACACAGAAAGTATTATTGAATAAACACTCAGACTATTCTACTTTTTTCAGATGGCATTTTTAAACAGTTTGACAGCGAACACTAGTAAAAAAGATGAGATGTTTATTAATACACATATCCTAAAAATGCAGTTAATAACAAAATGCTATGAATTTATCTCTTTTTTTGTTTGTTCAGATTTGATAATAAATCTGTATCAAGAGAGATAGTTCACCATCAGATGGCAAATTGTTGACATTCATTCTCTTTCTTCAACTTAAAATACTTTTATCTTCTCACAAAAGCCAAGGGCATTTGCACCTCTCTGAGTTTAAAGAAAAACTTTTCTGAAGTGATCTGGTCTACAGTATAATGGTCGGAGGCCCTTTAGCCAAGGGAGAAAAAGAATTGTTTATGCTGAGTGAACTTTGAAGGATGTTTCAGTTCTTGGGCTACTACCAAATTAGGGCACCAGTTAAGACTTCATGTCTGTCTCACTACATAAATTTTCTGAATGGTAGCTGGGCATCATGATACATGGCCAGTCTCTATTTTTGTGGCAATAATTTTAAAAATTCCATTACTTAAACATCCCACTCTTTTATTGTGATCATAGATTACATATTTAGAGAGTGATTGTGGAGCTCTGGCTCCCAGGAAGTCAGCAGGAATTCTGCTGTTGGTTATTTCCAGCTCAGAATTTCATCCTGCCTCGCATTTTTTGCAATTACGACCACAGTGAATGTAATGTACACAGCTTTGTCTTTGTATGGTTCTGGAAACGTACCAAGAAGTTCAAGACCAGATTTCATGATCAGTTCTTTGAAGAGAATGTGAGCATTTGTTCTGCTCACGGTACAGTGGGAAAGGGGGATAAGCAGTTGGCTGAGACCTTGGTGAGGGGATACGTGTGTCTCATCATTACTATACAACTGCTGAGAACAGTATGTTTTCCTGTTCTCATTAAAATAAGTTGCTTCTCCCTTGGTACATCACAACTAGTAGCGACTGTAGTATTCCATACTGAAATGCCTAGAAAAAAAACATTTGGTTGTATTAACAAAATCACTCTCACAAAGATATAAATCAGTCCATTTTAATCTCAGGCTGGAAAGTAGTGGAAACATGAAAGTAAATGTGAGGTGCTACTATTAGTTATATGTCCCTCTGACTACTAGTTTTACTTGACGAAGAAAATGGGGTCATTATGAAATATTCTACCTCCTGCAAATTCAACTGACTGATGAAGTTTATAGCTGGATAGTATTTTGATAAAAAGCTGGATGAATCTTAGTAAGTTTGTCAGGGTCAGAGTATTACAAATGAAAGCATCTTGCTTTTTGTATGGATTATTGTTAGAATGAGTCAAAATCTGTCCTGGAGTGTCAGCGGCCAAGAGTTTCAGCAGTTACCTGAATACAACAGAGATGCATTTGGTGCATTTGAAACAATAATATTGCCACTGGAAAGCATGATTATTTCAGAAAATATTCCATATACAATTTTCCAACTCTTGTATCTTGTTTTTCACATGTTCCTTGCCCTAAGGCAAAAGGAACATTGTTTTCATAAATGTTATGAACACAATGGTGAAATAAATGGAGGAGTTGTAAGCTACATGAAATTTATTTTCTCCATACTCTTTTGGTAGTGAGGGCAAGGATATTTGAGAAAAATGAAGTTCTCTAGATGTAGAAAAACCAAAATAATAGTATTGTGGTTTAGGAATTGAGAAGGACTTTGTGAGGAAGAAGACAAAGACACAAAGAGGTATCCTTTTATAATGTGAACTTTGTGGTATATTAAGAGAAAGAAAAGATGTGATTTCATGGAAGAGGGCAGGAAAACAAGTTCAAGTAAGAAGTGCAGACAGGAGGTTCTGAATCCTTTAGAAAGCACTCATCCGAACCTACAAAATTCTCAGATGCAAACAGCAAAATGAGTCAAAAAAGAAAGGTGATGACTGATATGTTTCCTCTGCAGTTCAAAGAGTAATTGGTTTCATAGAATTATAGAACAGTTTGGATTGGAAGGGACGTTTTAAGATCATCTAGTCTGACCTCCCTGCAATGAGCAGGGACATCTTCACCTAGACCAGGTTGCTCAGAGCCCTGTCCAATCTGGCCTTGAACACTTCCAGGGATGGGGCATCTACGATCTCAGTGGGCAACCTGTTCCAGTGTTTCACCACCCTCATTGTAATAAATTTCATCCTTATATCCAGTCTAAATCTACCCTCTTCTAGTTTTAAACCATTACCCCTTGTCCTATTGCAACACGCTGTGATAAAAAGTTTGTTCCCATCTTTCTTATAAGCCCCCTGTAAGTACTGAAAGGCCGCAAAAAGATCTCCCTAGAGCCCTCTGTTCTCCAGACTGAACAGTCCCAACTCTCTCAGCCTTTCCTCATAGGAGAGGTGCTCCATCCTTCTGACAATTTTTGTGGCTCTCCTCTGGACCCACTCCCACAGATCCATGTCTCTTCTGTGCTGAGGCCTCCAGAGCTGGACGCAGGACACCAGGTGGGGTCTCACCAGAGCGGAGTAGAGGAGCAAAATCCCCTCCCTCAACCTGCTGACCATGCTGCTTTTGATGTTTCGGGACTTAGAACTTCTGAAGCTTAACAGGGGTTTTTGTCAGGACCCGGACAATTTAACCAGAGGATCTTCTCTCTCAGAAAATAGTACTACATGTGAAGCTGTACTTCAGAAAGATGTTCAAAACCTCAAAATAAAATAAATTAAAAGTTTATGCTTTGTATGACTTAAAAGCATTGCAAGGCTGACATGTTGAGACCCAAATATGTTAGTCTGAAAAATATCAATAGAAATTCCTGGGCATCCTGGACAGAATGTTTTGGGAGCTTCTCTGGAGGAATGGTGCTCGCTGGGGGTACTACTGTGTCAGGATGATGAACATATTCTTGCTTGATTGTTACACTAATATTAAAAGCAGAGTTGTATACACAATGGAGAAGTCTTTAAATGTCTGCCAGATAAAATGGAAAGGGATCCAGATGTTGTGTTCAAAGATAATATATCATCTATTCATCTTCTTGGGAATGAGAAATGTGTTTAGGTCTCAGATGGAATAATTTTCATTTGCAGAGATTGGAATAAAAATTCCTATAAGCTGAAGACAGCTTATAGTGGAGAAGGTCTACAAAAGACTGATAGTTACACAGTTCATGAATGACAAGACTACTCAGAACAATACAAATGACTACAAGCAGGCTAAGCATCAAATTTCACTCTATTTAATTATATCAATATGTAATATAAATATCATGATCTTAATGTATATGCACAGTTTTCAAGGCAATTTTTCTTCAACAAATTCTTCAAGGAGCAAGTGAGTTAAAGGAGGGGATGACGAGGTCATCCTCCACTGTATTTAAGAAGGAGCCAGATGGATGGTTGATCAGTTTTTTGTACATTGGCACCAAATTTTAATAGCTATTCTGATGCATAAGCATCCAGAAGTGCATGCTGGTTTTCACAAAGCAATCACATAGCACAACTGTCTGTACAAATTAGATGTTTTGATTGTATCTTTCCTGTTGGTTAAGCTTCAATAAATCAAGCTGGTAAGTGGGTTACTGTCTTTTATGTGCCTTGTATTATGATGGTGTCATGAATATTTTATTTATGGCTGCCTCCTGGACAAAGCTCAGAAATGTCAGTTAACAACTTTTAAAAAGGTGTTCTACATTATAGTGAGAGTTGATTCACTTTCTAGACTTTCTGTTGTTGAGCTCATTGAAATGGATACTGTTTTCCTTTATAGAAGACAAAACTGGCGCGCCAAATTTGCTTGGCTTTGTTAATTAAGAAAGCCTGTTGGTCAGTAATGTTATTTATAGTGCTCTGAAAAGTACCTGTTATTATGAAAGAGTCCAGGAATCAGCCAGAACAGATGTATTCTTTGTTTAGTTTGTGAAGTTTGTTAGTGGATTTTACTCCTGCTGTTAAACAAGGCCAGGATTTTGCTCATTGTTTCTAGCTAGTGCCTTGCCTTCTTGACAATGGAGCTTTGAGGAAACATCAGCTATACCACCCTCAGAAAGAACTCTGACAAGGAAAGAGAAAAACACAAACGGCATTCCAGCCTAGAGTCCAGCTGGGAACATGGTGCTTCCGTCTCTAAAGGCGTCATCCTGCCAATTTCTCTCACCAAATCTATCAGCCTACTCAAAATTTGCAGGGAGAACTCCCCCACTTATGTAGACTATAATGTGTTCTGAGTCTTGGAGGGAAATGTTTTCTCACACTTTCATAGTGACAATGCATCTTGTACTCAGCCTGACATGCTGTGCTACTGTATTGGCCTTTTAATGTTGAATTTTACATAGCTGTCTGTTGCGCACTGTATTAAAGACACTTTAGATACTATACTGAAAGGAAACTGACTGTAAAAGATCGTGAATTTTATTTGGTGTTTCATTAGTGAAAAGTGCTGATATGTCTTTGCATAGAGGAGGAGATTGCTAGCACAGGAAGACTTTCAGCATTCTTTTAATGAAAGGTATTGTATGTGTCTTACTGTGTGTCTTCAAGCAAGAGTCCGGTGCCCTTAGCACGTAAAGCTGGCTGATGAGACAAAAATACTCAGAAGACTGTTTTTTATCATCAGCATCCTCAATGTAGGGATTTATTTTGTTTCAAAGTCAAGTTTGATTAACTCTAAAGCGTGTGAAACCAGTGCCTGTTAAAAAGAAGAAATAACACAACCGCTTCAAGGTTCACACGGAGGAGACTGTGGAGTAGTCTTATTCCTTTCCTTATGGAAGTCCTGAGGATCAGTTTTAGCCTGAGCCATAGAAGTAAGCAAAACAAGGGCCTTTGCTCAACTTTGCATAGGCAGACATAATGCAGTCCCTATATAGCCCAGTTCTCCTCCCTGCATTCTTTCCCATGCCATGTTGTCCCAGACTCCTAGGAACACGGAGCAGGAGGCCAACAAGCTGCTTGTGTGTACCCGCAGGTGAGCTTAATGCTAGTTGTTGTCATCGCTAACAAGCTGTGGTTTCTCTTTTCTAGCACGTGTCAGCATATCTTGCAGAAATGGCGTCACACATCATTCAGCTTCACATTGAGCTTTGATAGAAAGGTGTTGTATGCAGTTCTTCTGACAAGTTTGAGGGACTGACTGCTTTCAACCCTCGCATCTGCCTCTCACTAAACGGTCAGTAAACTAATGGCCTAATATGTATGTGCTGGACAATGCTATAAAATCCTAAATAGTCAAACATTGACATCAAATATTCCAAGACCTTCAGATATTTTTGAAAGTCATAAAGTGTTTTTTAGTCATTTTAATAACAAATAATTATGCTTTTTTAGTATGCCTTACAGTTTTTGAACTCCTTAGCATTCAAGCTTTCCCCTGGAAATGCAAGCGCGAGAAAGCCTTTTTCCCCTTTGTGAGATCTAGGATTTACAGGATCCCAGGAGGTAAGGTGTTCAGGAAAACATCAAATATTTGATAAAATCACCAAGGGAACAGCCGTGGGTGGGATGGGTCAGTGGTTCACCTGAAGGAGCGCGTCACACTTCTGTCCTGCTTCTCCCATCCTGCTGTTAACCTCCGTTAGATGGTCATAACTTCACTTACCCCTCAGGGTGAAGGTTTGGAGTTAGTTCTCAGGCTGTCTTTCCACTAATGCTGTCTTCGTTTGTGATCTTACAGTCTTCTGTTACTGAGGAGGAAACATAAGCATTGTGCCATTCTGTCGGGTTGTCCTACATCATAGAGCCTCGAAACTTTTGACAAAGATTTTTTTATTTAGATTGTTCAAGAGGAGAGGGATTACTCTCCTTCCTGGAACAAATGTCACCACTGCAGGATACGCTAGAAAACAGAGTGACTTAACTTTGTGTAAAAAAATTGTAAATACCAAAGCAATCTGAGTTGGTAGACTGCTTCTGATGCAGTTACTGGAGCAGCAGCCTCTGTGTTTAGATAGAGTATGGATTCCTCGCTAGTTCTTGATGACAGGCTGCCACAAATGTGAATAAAGTCATGCAGACCATGAATTAATCACTCCCACATTATTTGCCTTATTACATACCAAATTGACAGGCTGCTTGGCAGCTTGGAAACATAAGGCAAAAATGTGGAAAACGACAACTGCTCTGTGTGTCAAAATTCTGTTGATGATCCTGTTTACAGGAATGTTTCTTCACATTGGAAAGCCCAACTCTTACCTCATTCTGATACACAATAAAACATGATAAAATGTGCAGAGCTGACGTGATTAAAACATATATTTGCAGCAATTTTATTTCAAATGATTGCAAACAAATAGAGGACAGCTTGGTACTGCTGAGGAAAGATAGTGATTCTTTTCTGTGTTTGTTACCTTGTGGATATATCTAAACTAAGGTTAAAAATAAAGAACTTAAGTAAAAGTGGCTAATCATAGGTGCTCAGCAGTGACAGGAATTTTAAAAGCATGTGGGGTCCTCATGGAAGTTCATTAAAGCAACGACAATGCAATGGAGTTTGACCCATTAGAGCACACTGAATACAGTGTCTTTCCCACCATTGACTGGAAAACCAGTAGAAAATGACTGTCATTGTACAAATCAAGATCAGAAGGCAGCTTGTGTCTGTGCCTAGAAAAAGAAGAAAATCTGTGGAAGAATAATGATCCATCGCCATTGTAAGTTCTCATTTAGTATTGTAAATAAAATAAGACAGAGTTAATAATGTTAAGTACGGAGACTCTTCTTTCCTACCCTGTGATATTTGACACATAAGGCATTGCAAATGAATAAATGGCTGCACTGGGCAGTCATTTTTATGTCAAAAAGCTCTGCTGCAGTGCATTTCCCAAGGGAAGCGGCATTGTGGACAGCAGAAGGGGGGTGGAGCAAATGGCCCATCATCGTTAGTGATCTTACAGGGGCACAAAAAGGATAGATAAACTTGCTCAGAATAGTCAGGCTATCAGCGTCGCCTGGGAAAGACCTGTCTTCACCACTTCCAGATCAGACCATGGACCCGTGTGGTAATTCTGAGCTATGTGAATTTTGCACACGTACGAGGTCCGCTCATTTCAAAGTTACTTCAGTGCCTGAGGGTTACCCAGTAAGTAAGGCAAAAGGCGATGATTGCAAAGACTGGTCTTGAGTTGTCAACATACAGGGTGCACTTTCAGTTCTAGTGAAAACTGTGTTTATTTCCCACAAGAAAGTCATATCAAGTAGTAGAGAGAAATGAAGAACTAAAGAGAAAGAAAGAACATCCAGGAAAAAAATCTGCCTAGACATAAGCACGATCCAAGACCGAACAAATGACACAGGCCAAAACTGTTTGCAATAAATGTGAAATAAAAATAACAAGTCTAGACAATCATAGCCTAGAAAAGCCCTCAATATTTTGCAGTTCTGCAAATTCTCCTCAATTTTTTTGGCAACATGCAGAGAAATAGATCAGTGAATCCACCTGCAGAAGATACAGCTGATGATTCAGAAAAAGGGTCAACTTCCAGGTGCTGGAACTGAGGGCTTTGCGTTAATAGAATAATAGTAAATGCATACTGGATTGGGTGATGATGTCAAGGTTTTGGTGAAGGGAGGGGGGTGCAGAAGTGGTCTCTGTGTAGGGGCTGCCCCATGCCAGTTCCAGATGGTTCCAGCCAGCTCCAGCCACCCCACCACAGGGCACGGCTGAGCCCCTCAGGCAAGGTAGTGTTGTGTCTCAGAAAATATGTTTAAGGAAGGGCAAAGCTCTGCACAGGCAGTGAGGAGTGGGAAGAACAATAGTGAGAAACAGCCCTATGGGTGCCAGGGTCAGAAGAAGGAGGGGGAGGAGGAGCTCCTGCAGCCTATGGAAAGGCTATGGTGGAACAGGTATTTCCCTGCAGCCCATGGAGAGGGCCATGCCAAAGCACGTATCTGCACTGCAGCCCATGGAGGAGTCCACGCTGGAGCAGATGGATATTTCCTGAGGGAACTCTGGCCTGCAGAGAGCCCATGTTGGAGCAGGTTTACCCTGGAGGACTGCAGAGGTATGAAGAGGACCTGTGCTAGAGCCGGGGAATAGTACGAAGAGGAAGGAGCAGCAGAGAGGAGCTGTTATGAACTGACCTCATAAACCTCTGCTCCCCATCCTCCTGCACTGCTTGGTAAGGAAAGGGTAGGAGAGCTTGGAATGAAGGGGTGAAGTTGAGCATAGAATAACTGGCAGGAGGGGAAGAAGGTGTTTTAGTTTCAGTCTTTGTTTCTCAGCATCCAACTTGATTTTAATTGTGAATAAATTAAATCTGTTTTTCCCAAGTGGAGTCGAATTTTGCCCGTTGATGATAAAATTATCTCCCTGTATATACCTTGACCCATGAGCTTTTTCATCTTTTTTTTCTCCTCCTGACCTGTTGAGCAAGGGGAGTGAGAGAGCGGCTGGGTAGGCCTGTGGCAGCCAGCCAAGGTCAACCCACCAGACATGCGCTGACATTAGAGCCTCCGTGACAGTGTAAGTGGATACCCTCTCCAGTCATGTCAACGGGGACAGAAAACCCATGGGAGTCTCCCATAGGTCTTTCCTCCTCTCAGAATGTTGTTACATTCTCAGCAAGAGCTAGAAGCATAAGAATAGGGAAAGAGGAAGAAAGAATGTAACCTCAAGGAAGAGGTTGGCGTGCAGTGCCAGTGGTGAGGAGGGGCTGCTCTCAGAATGGCGGGGGGTCCTTCCTTCCTAAGCGTGCATTTGCTTACGAGAGTTTCGCCAGCGTGAGAGGATGGCAATCAGAAAGTTGGGTGAACTCAACTAGCACTGAGTTATTCCATCCTGAAGGTTAGAAGGCTGGATGAGAGAAGATAAAATAAGGGCGTAGCAAGGCAGCTGATAAGAAAGGAACAAGCAGCGTTGGGAGCTGGCGCCGGAGAAGTCAGCAAAGCAGGGACTGAACGAAACGCAAGAGTGCAAGGGTGCAATAATGAAGATCACAGAGAGATTGGAGCGAGCAATGCTAAAAAGAATGAAAATTGTGGTTAGTGAGAGAAAGCCTTGACAAGACTAATCAGAAAGAAAAAACCAATAGTGACGATTCGGATGTAGAGCTAGGGCTGGGGTGGGGGCAGGGAGGCAGCGGACCAGGAGGGGAGGATGAACTTCTGTGTAATATTTGCTTCCACACACGCACTATTAAAGTTGGAGAGTGGTGCTGAAAGAGATTTAAATAGAGTTGATTTCCTGAGCTTGTAATGAGTCCATGCACTTTGGTTTTGGCTGATTTTTTTTCCATTTTGATTTCTTTTTTTTTTTTTTTTCCACAGGAAGAAGTAATAACGTTTTCAAACCAACTGTAGTTCTGATCCAAATCAGTTTTAAGATTCTAGTTTGGGAATGACAGGATCAAATTCTCACAAGCCTTCTCAGGAGACTATGGCCCACCAAAGATTAAGATATTTCTGCTGTCTTGATCTGGATCCAGAAATTCTTTCCACTTTTGAGCCTGCTTTCCAACCAGCGCTGCTAAGGTGTATTTGAATCACAAGTTTAGACTCCAGGCAGTTGTTTTTCTCTCTCCTTTGTCGTCTTCTCTCCTCCCATGTCCTAACCCCCACCAATCGTCGAAGTTTCACTCCCTCCTATGTCTACCTTGCTGCCAGAAAAAAGGAAAACTAAAACCTCACAACTCACCCTATTTTTTTTAATAAGATCAGATTTTGAGGCTTTGGTTTTGACTCATGTCTATATGAGGTAAAAAACACTCAGGGTTGTTTTTTTTTTCTCCGCGTCTTAAAACCTGATGTTTCTTTGGGTTTGTACTGAAAAGTAGATTAATGTCCTTGTGTATTCCCGATAACAAACATTTTCTTTTCTTGCTCTTTTGCATTCAGTTTTTGCATTGATTCCTCCGAATCGCACAGCCTACAGGACTAGACTGATAGCTGAACTTCAGCCAACATGTTTTTTCCTATGTTCTTAAGTGTTCCTGCTGACTTCTGTTTTCTGACGTGTTTTTGGATTGCCATGGTATGACGCCGTCAAGCAGAAATATAATTGGCTGTTTCATTTTTTTCGTTTACTGTCATAATACTGCACAAGTTAGCCCTCAGTTTTAAAGGCAGGAAGCACAAATATACACACACGCATGCAGAGATACACATTCATCTGTCACAGATGTCGTCACATTGAGCTAATCATGAAGTCCATTTAGGAAGCTGTAGTTAAAGGCAGAGGAGGAGTTCTGCAAATCAAAGCCTGACTTCAGTGTCGCTTGAGCAGTGACTCACCGAGCAGTCATTGTAAACAAATTAATTTGTGCCTCAGTTTACTGCACTGTAAAAATAAAGTGTCACTAAAGTGTTTCAAAGTTGAAACGTTATGCTGAGAACATATTGAGGGGCTTTCTGATTCAGGTGACTGTTGATAAGCATCATTTTGACAGTATCTCCCCTAAGAAATAAACAAATTGGTGCTTGAAAAGCTGGCATTCCCAGCAGCCATACACTCAGAACATTCCTTCGCCATCGTCTCAGTTTGTTTGTAAGGGATTTTCTGCTTGCTTTCTTTACACTGGAAAATGTGAAGCAGAAAACAAGCATGAAGCAAAACAATTTGCTAATGAGTGCTAAGAAAGGTAAAACCGTCAGGAGCTTTTTTTAGGAAACATTTCCTCCATCAAAAAATCTGTGCTTTCTTTTCATGGGGGGAGGTAAAAAGCAAGGAGTTTGTGGGGGTGAGTTGGTTGTATGTGAATGTAATCATTAAATGCTAGCTTTGTGTCTTTTTTTTTGACCTGCTAGGAGCTATGTGCCATGGTGATACATAAACAAGAAGTGAGCAATTATTTATGTGAAAAGAGGTTTCATGAATCACAGAAAAACAGTAAATTATGTGGAAAAGCACATTTCAGGCTCTTTTCAGGATATAATTATGACAACATGGAATCGCTATAACAACTATGCGCATTCTTTTTAACAACATTTGGGGGTGGGAGGGAGAAGGGGTTCTGATAGTACTGGAGTGATTTGCAACAAACCCTGACTTCTGGTTTTGAGGCGCAAAATAGACTGCTTTAGCTGTCTGCTCCGATATGGCTCATTGAAGTATGTGCCAAGCGTGTAAACGAAACCCTGGCAGAACTGGCAAGCCTGCAGAAGATCAAGCCCTGAAGTGCATGTTGTTTGTTAGCAGAAGCGCTAGCAGTGCCACCAGTTACCTGAAGATGAAATAACTATTGAAGCAATACAGCATCTCTGTCCACAGATGTGCTTTTTTGCTTCTTTGGTGGTACATTGGAAGGGAGGAGTTTTTCCAGGCACAGAGGAGGAATCTACTCCTAATAGACACCTGCATTGCATGGGTTGTTTCTTGCTTGAGGGACTTAAGTTCCAACCTCCTACATTGGAAGTCCACTGGCATAAACATCCCACCAAGCTTTTGGCCTGATCTTTCAGCTGGCACAGCCTGAGGGCAGATTTGTGCTGGAGTAGAATCTCTTTGAGTTCACTCAGTCTCTAAGATGGCACGTATATCTGCTAGCCCCAGAGAAGGCAGTAGGGCTGGGGAGCTAATGCTGGCAAGTAGCTTTTAGGTAGCAAGTTCATGTTTTTCCTTCTACTTTTAATGAAATCACGTCAATCAAAATCCACACTTGCCTTCACTGCCCAGTGCTGCTTGGCTTCATGATCTGCTACAGAAAGCCATCATCTGTTTTCCCCTTTGTATACATCTAGCTAGTGAAATAACAGGTAGCCCCACCAAACTGTGCAGCAGAAAGGAGAATTCAGCATCTCCAGCACTGTCAGAGCAGTTTGGTTCTCAAGGCACTTTGCTGGTTTAGTGTTGTGTTAGCCACTGAGATTGCTGTGCTTGCCTGGAAAGCTTTGTTACAGAATGCAACGTCTGAGGAACTTTATCTGCCACTTGGAAAGTCAGGTGTTGAGTTTGGCACAACAGAGTTCATGATTCTGAAAGTGTCACTCCACTGACTTGATGAGAAAAACCAGACACCCCGTAGCAAGGGCTTCCATAGTACCTTTCCATTAGCACCTAAAACCCCTAAGAATGAGGTCAGAAGGGACATGGAATATGTAAAACCTGAACCCCATCACCTGACATGAAGTGGTAAAGAGAAAAGAAATTATTTTCTTTTTAAAGCAGAACGTCAGGAGTTAGTAACACACGGTTTCTTGATCTGGAAGCCCCTCACAGTGAAAAATTCATGTGCAGAGATGGGGGCATACAGAACTACCTGCAGACAGGATAATCAGAAACTGGCCAAAGTACATGGTTCTTGCTTTCATCCCATCTCCTCAGGCTGCACTTCTTTGTGCATTGGGTGGCCAGCCATGGTTTCAAACAGCAGGGATAGTGTTCCTCCTATCAAAGGAAATTATCTGAGAGTTCTCAATGTTTTTGTTCTATTTTGTTTTAGTGACTTTGCCCAGGATGAAATGATTGTACAGGGTGCCGGTGACCAGACTAGAGAATCAGGCCCAGGACATGACCTCCTTTGAGCCTGGAGTGGGTGATGAGGAGCGAGAGGAGGGGCTGGCTCAAGCTGCAAGGGAAGAGTCCCACTGTTGAAAACACTGCTCACATCAGTGGTGCTGGCCATTATGTCACATCACAAGTAGGATGGAAAGGAGCCAAGATGCCCACCAGTCCCCACTTTACTTTTTGTTCTTATCACCATTCATCAGGTGCCATGTCACATTTAATATTTTCCATCTGCTTTTGGCCAGTGTGGTCTGGTACCACTCAACAGCAGAAACCTGTTGATTCTGGACTGCTAACTACTACTGGCTGGCACACCAAACCGTAGGGTGACTTAACTGTGGGGGAAGACAGACAGAATTGTTTCCAATGTACACCTAAGGAGGCCCTCAGTAAAGCAAACATTGATTTTGGAGAAGGGTTTTTTTATTTTTTTTTACCTGTCTGCTGCCAGCAGGCTGTAAATAGGATCCCTATATTTTTCCTTGTTGATACTAACCCACGTTGGAGCTCATCAGCAACCTTTAAGCCAATAGAAGTTGCTGAGCATTGCTAGAAGCCACACACACCTCAGAACAGATGAGGTCCGTACCAGTTGTCACGAACCTGCTACAAGGAGTGAAGGCACTGCAGGCCATGCTGCAGCCCATGGGTGGCCTGTGACTGCTGGTTCACTGGGTTCGTCTTGTCTTCATGGACTAACTCCCAGTATTATAAATCATATAGGTATGAGTTTCTTCCTGGAGCAACTTGTTTGCTTTATTTATTTGGAAAATTTCAGTAACTGCACTCGCTACAGCTGCTTTTTCTGCTGCTGAACTTGCCATAACTGAGACGCACTCAAGAATGTTTAGTCTTAACAGTGTGTGATTTCCCCTCGTGACTTCTGAACCACATACTGAATAGATGTGCTGGTGGAGCGTGGTAAATACATTTCCAGATAAACTAATGGCATCTCAGAAATGGCCCACTTCTCTAGAGACAGAATGCTGTGGATTTGAGGCACCCTCAGACTGAAAAAGCCCTGGATATCCTGTCCCATTCCCCCCTGCCCCCAGTTTTAAGATCAGCGAAACATTTAGAAGAGAAAACAATCTATTTTTAGTACAATCACAGTCTCTCCTGGTATTATTTATATTTAAATTAAAACCAGCTTTTAGGCCTTCAGCTAACCAAGAAAGCTGATGTTATTTAAAGAAGAGGAGAAAAAAATAAAAGGTTTAAAATAGCTAAATAATTAATTTGAACCTGGCATCACATACCGAGAGGAAACAACAGTACCCTGTGATGGCTACTTGTTTTAGAAAGTTGGTGGATAAATCAGTCAGATTTCTACAGCAGTGGCTCCCAGGGCACGGTTTACAGAAGTCACGTGTACACTTGGTGGCAAAGCAATGGTTAAAACGTTGCTTGGGCTGAGTCAAATGCCCAGTGGTGCCTGTTTGGAACATTTTCCTTTGAGTCACTTTGTTTGAAATGTAATAGATGGCTGGTCAATCTGTTGTCAGAGCCTCTGCAGTTGTTGCCTGGAATATTATTCCAAAATGTTTACCCCACCGAGGTGTCTCATGAGCGGCACCTCTTACTCATATCTGTCACTTTTTTAGGAGGGGTAACTTGAACTTGCTCTGTTTTTTTGTTCACAGCTCGCAGATGTTCAGACAAGCAATGCTGTTTCCTTCAGTCACCCTGTCACTGCATGCTCTTCCAAGGTGAATTCAGAGCCAGATTTAAAAGTGACTGAAGTGAGCAGAAAGACTGAACTCAAGTATATTCACAATAAGGAAATATTTCTAGTACAACCAAAGGGCCAGTTAAAAAGTGGAAGGATCCACTTTTCCGCTGACTGGTAATAGGAAGGGGTCCGTGAGTGGTCCAGATTGACTGCAGCAGATGTTGTCGTGGAAGTCAGTGAGTGAGGAGCCTTGACATAACAATCCCTGATATTCCCAAAATCCCAGATTCATGAGATGTAAATATATTTTAGTGGAGTTTTGGAAAAGCCTGGAATGTATCTGAGGCAAAGGAGACACTATGTGATTTATCACTTGCTAGATCTTCACACAGCCATCCACTGTGGTCCTTAAACAGCCAGTGTGCTCCTGCCACAAACTCCATGCAGTCTGAAACCGAAGGGGAGCTGGAAGGAGCGTGGGGCTGGTGTGCTTGACCTAAAAGTTGAGAGTGCACGCACTGCCAAATCCTTTTGGTAAGTGATGGTGAACTGGGGCTTGTGCTAGTGCACAGAGCCTGTATGAGCTGAGGAAGAGAAGAGCTCCAGCAGTGCGGGAGTCATGAAGACCTGGGATGTTCTTTGACATACACAGAGGTAGGTGTCACCCGGAGTTAGCTGGCAGCTTCTGAGGCTCAGACTCCTTCTGTGAAGGCTGGCATACACGCCTCACTGCCTGCTGGACAGGCTTTGGGACTGAAGAGCTGGCTGTTGTAGTCCTGCCAGACATCTGGTGTTTCTGCCTTCAGAGTGGGGTTGGATTCATGATCTCCTCTTCAGTGTATGGAGTTGGGTCTGGTAGCTGTTTTGGGAGCAAGATTAATTGTCTACAAAGGTGTACAGGGGACTCTGAGGGAATGTGCTGCATTGCTATCTCTCGTGGCATAAATAGCACTTGATACTTGTGATTTCTTAGAATGCTCCTCAGCTTCCTTCTTGCAAAAACCACCATTATGGAAGGAACGAAGGAGAATGTGGTCTAAGCTTTCCTGCCCAAAGGCAGATGCTAACCCTGAACAATGATATTGCAAAGCTTTTTTTCAGGATTGTATGCTATACCTGCAAAGAGACTGGATAGGAAACCCCCTGTATCCACATTAGCATCCCACAAAGTCTCATCTGGTTGGATTGATTTGGATCAGGTGGTCACCGAATCACTTTGTGCTGTTTCTATTCACTTATTGGCTTAAGCAGTTTTCACTGAGGAGTTATTTCAGGATATTTTGCGTATGGAATCGATTGCTTTCAGAGAAACTTTGATTTGCAGTTTGAGTTGTGTTTGATTAACTGTCCTTTGCAGATAGCAAACTGTTGGGGGTAAAAAATGTTCCCTTTCCCAGTGAAAATGATGTAAATTGCTCTAAGGAATTATTTTTTCTTGTGTCTTTTGAAAATGTTATTTCATAATGCTGTTGACTAGGATCTCATCTTGATGGCTCAGACAATTTAAAGCACCTTTGCAGGCGTAGCGGATGCCAATATCCGACTTAACCTGGTCTGTCAGAGTTACAGCGTGGGCTTGATGGGGGATATCAACCGGTTCAGCTGGCAAATGCTCCCACACTGTTCGCTCTGAGACCTGTTAGAGTTATGAGCTGCCTCCTGCCATGATACAGGAGATCATGAGTTAGTGTTGATTTCAGCAGGGACTCTGGAGAATAAACAGAAGGTCTTCACGTGAAAAGATCCTGGAAAGCATCAGTGGGAAAGTGCTGGGATCTCTCCTGCTGTCCACCCTGAGAGTAATGGGGTGCTGCAGTCTTGCCGAGAAACAGAGATGCGAGTCCCCTGGCAGTGTCCCAGAGCCACGCTGTGAGGCCATACTTGCAGCACAGGACTACAACCTTTCTCTGGTACTTTGCCTCTGGGCATGAAGTTGGGAATTACAGAGTCGTCTGATACTGGGCAAGGAACTTTTGTGCAGCCTGCAATGTGGCTAGGGCTGGCATCAGTGATAAAGCACCATGACATCCTGAAAAATCCACACCTGAAGTGACACGGTTGTCTGATTGAGAGGATGGAGTGGCTGAAGTTGTCTTGTGCTGGAGGGGCTCCTTAGAGGATGGATGCTTCCCAATCAATCTCTTGATCAGTGGCCCCCTGGCTCCCCCTTCCCCCCACACTCTTCCCTCTTTTTAAATCAGACAATCAAGCAAACAACTGAAAACATGTGCGCTGTCAATTCTGTGTTGTAGTAATGTGTCTAGCAATTAGCAGGAAGCAGTTGTGACCTCATCTGGCAACGTATAAAAGCCGGTTCTAAAAATGGTGTTTAAAACAGTGACCTTTAATTGGTAGCTGCCAGAAAAGGACACACACAAACTTTGTTTAAGTAGAACTTGATTTTCAGCATGAAGGAATCTGGAGATGTTTTGACATGTTTACATTATGTAATGGAAGTGTTAAAAAGGAAATGAGAAGTCAATTTTTTTCTTAAAAATCTGATTTATGTTTACATACCCAGACAAAATTTAACATTAGAGTAATGCCCTACTCCTCTTTTTCTTTCCATAGTTTTGTCCCATGTCTCTGTTGTTTACATTCCAGTTAATTTGAGCGAGCCGATGGCTGAAGGCAATTACCTCATTGTCCTTTTTTATGTGTAAAAGCAGTGGCATGATTGTAAATTACAGATTTATTAATGAAACATCTGAAGCTTCCAAGAGTCATTAGCAGGCAGGATGGAAAGACGTATCCTACACATCCTGCAGGATTACTTACCATCTTGTGTATACTCAGGGAAAAACATCAGAAAATGTGGGCAGCATCATTTAAAGCATAAATCTGACATTCTGGAAGAATGTACAATGTAGATAACAGCTTGAGGGTTGGCTGTGCTATACTCGAGGCTGAACATGGCTTGTCAGAGTGGGAAGAAGGTGGCTCTCCTTCATCATTACGTGCCCACAACTTTGACTGGTGCTTACCTGGAGGTAGGAATGAGTTTGGGTGACATTTAGAACAGCTTAAATAAATGTTTAGCTAAACTATTCTGGCCTAAATGCTCTTGTGAACTGATGTCTTCGCTGAGGATTACAAGAGGGCAAAGCACTTCAGCGTTCTTCTGTTTCTAATCGCATCCACTGCTGTCTCCACATAACTCCACCCAGGTGGCAAGTTCAATAGGTATTCTACTAATGGCTTTGCATTTGGGAAGGTCTTAACTTTCCTTAGAGCAACCACTGTTCATCTTGTCCCACAACGGCAAAAAGTGAAGAGGGATTGTTCTGGTATGTCATTTAAGGAATGGTTGTAGTGGTTTGGCCCTGGCCAGCAATAAAGGACCACTCAGTCGCTCTATCACCCCTCCCCTCACTGGGCTGGGGAGGAGAGTGGAAAGAAAAAGGTAAAAACTCATGGGTCAGGATAATGGCAGTTTAACAGACAGCAAAGGAAGCAAACAGTAAGAACAGTAATACTGATAAGAAGAATATACAAAACAATGAGTGGGACGCATGGAGCAACTCTCACCGCCTGATGCCGAGCGCACTCCCGAGCTGCGATGAGCTCCCCCCAGCCAGCTCCCCCACTCAGAGCCGAGCATGACAGCACATGGTATCAAATACCCCATCTCTCTGGCCAGTTTGGGTCAGCCGGCCCGGCTGTGTCCCCTCCTGGCTTCTTGTGAGAATTAACCCTGTCCTGGCCAAACCCAGGAGAGTGGTTCAGAGTCTGATATGCTGAGGTTGAAATCAGCAAGGGTAAAGAGCAATAGTAAAAAGCTTACTTAATTTTCTTGTTCAGCTGTATCTCACAAATATCTCTATAACTCATTTATGATATTTTTATTGTTATCACTGGATTTTAAGATGGGAGTCTAAAGAACGATCTCATATCCAGAGACAAATTCAAATCTCTTTGAGTAACAGTTCCCAAACCATGGGGAAGGTGTTTGTTCCAGGGGCCATAGAATGTGCATGTAACCCCCTTGCCCTTATGCTGTAGAAAACAGGGAAACAAATGAAGGGCTGACAGTTGTCCAAAGATCTCAGCAAGAGACAAAATGGTTGAGGCAGTTGCACGGGCAAGGGAGAAAACCACTGTTGGAAGCAGAGAGAAAATACTCAGCATGCAAGATAGGTAGGAAAAAAATGAAGGCAATGATGGAATCCCATTCACTTCTAGGGAACAGGCTTTAAGCTTTGATCTTCTCAACACTGGAAGAAATTAGGAGAATTCAGAATTAGACAAAATATACTCCCACTTACAGGGAACAATTTAATAAGCAGTTTCATTCTAAGGACATTAGCTGCAGTGCATAGATTTTTACACAGGTTAAAAATGAATACAATCAAGCAAAAAAAGACAAAAAGTGCAAATATGACAGGCTATGGATTATATTATGGAACGGTGCCGAAAAACTGCCTGCCAAAACTTCTGTCTGCTTTGTATAAATGTGTTTACAACTTCAACTTTCAGCTGAAGTTTTCAGCAGTGAACACGATTGTAAAGTTAGGAGACAGTTTCTATAAGGACTCCCTGCTTGATGGCATCTCTGTTCCTAGGTTTTTGAAAATTTTTCACTCTTGGAGGCTGTCTGAGAGTAAAACGTTTAAAATGCAGTAGATATTTTTCAGCAGTTGCTGTGGAGAGGTATTCTGGTGTTTTGTTTTTTTTTTTAAATAGGGGGTGAGTGTTGAGGAAGAATCATAAATTTACTCATAGCAACAGTGAAAGGAGTATGAAGCTTGCAAATTTTTCTCTTTTTTTGCAGAGGATTCAAGTCTGCTTGTTCTGATTAAACAATGCTGTGACTAAAAGGATTGAGAATCTCCTAAAAACATCAGCAGCATGTAAACATTGAGTTAGAGCATTACACACACATATTCAAAAACCCTGACAGTTAGCTTTTGAAGCCTGCTTTCCATTTTGTCTGAAAGAAACTGGAAAATTTCATGCCACTATTTGACCACTCTCATAGTAAAAATATTGTTTTCTATTTGGAATTTCTCACATTCCAGCCTGTGCCATTGCCCTTGTCTTCTCACCATGCACCTCCAATAAAAGTGTCTCCGTCTTCTCTAAACCCTGTGATCAGATAGTTGCAGCCAGCAGTAAGGTCTCCCCTTCAGTTTTTCTTCTCCAGGCTGGACAGACTCAGCCTCTCCTTGTACACCATATGCTCTAGCCCTGCTGCCAGCCTTGCCTCCCCCACTGAACTTTAGCTCAAATGTCAATATCCTGCTTGTACTGCAGATCCTAAAACTGGACGCAGCAGTCCAGATGTGGTCTTACAAGTGTCAAATAGAGGGAAAGGATTTCTCTGGTCCTGCTGGCTACATTCCTCCTAAGAAAGCCCAGGATGCTGCTGGCTTTCTTTGCCTCAAGCGCACAGTGCTCCTTCATGTTCAGCCTGCTGTCTGCTATGACCCCCAGATGCTTTTCTGCAGAGCTGTTTCATCAGAGTCAGCCACCAGTCTGCATCATTTCATAAAGCTATTCCATTCAAGGTGCAAGACCTTGTGTCTTTTCATGCTGAACCTCATCAGCCTCTTGTCAGCCCATTTCATTAGCCTGATCCTGATGCTCCAGTCCCTTTGAACAGCAGTCCTGCCCTCCAGGATACAGACTACTCCTCCCAAGTTGGTGTCATCTGCAAACTTGCTGATGGTATGCTCCATCCCATCATCCAGGTCATTGATGAAGACATTAAACAGTACAGTCCCAGTACTGATCCCTGAGGGATGGCCCTAGTTACTGACCAACAGCTAGACTTAGCATCATTGATCACAACTCTTTGAGCCTGACAATCCAGCCAGCTTTTCAACCCAATGATCCAGGCCATCTGGATTTCTCACCAATTATGATGACTAGGAGACTACAGGAGACTGTGACAAAGGCCTTATGAAAATCCAGGCATTCAACATCCCTCTCCCTGCCCTTGTCCACAATGTCAGTTACCTCATCATAGAAAGCAATGAAGTTGGGCAGGCACCATCTTCCCTTGGTAAATCCAGGCTTGTTCCCTCTAGTCACCTTCTCACCCTTCATGTGTTTGGAAGTGACTTCTAAGAGCATTTGCTCCGCAGGCTTCCCAAGGACTAAGGAGATGATGGCCAGCTACAAGTTCCCTGGATCTGGGTTACCCTTTTTGGCACTGGTGCAACATCTGCCTTTTTCCAGGCATTAGGAATCTTCTCCAATTGCCATAACCTTTCAAAGGTGATAGAAATTGGCCCCTCAATAACATCAGCCAGCTCCTCTGTCACCCTCAGATGCCCCCTATCTGGTCTGATGGACTTGTGCACATCCACTTGGGTGAAGTGATCCCCAGATCTTTTTCCTGTAGGTACTGCTTCGTTCCCACAGACAGTATTAGGAGGCTCAGAAAGCTGGGAGGCCTAAGGACAAGTCTTACATGTGAAACATGCACTACAAAATACATCTTTTTCCCTATAGCTGGTCACTATGTCCCTTAACCCGCTGAGCAATAGATCCATGCTCTTTGGCTTTTCTTCCACCAGCGTACATGCAGAAACTGCTGATTTTTAGCTGCCTTGCTAGTTTCAGCTCCAGCTGAGCTTTGGCTTTGGCCTGACTGCATCCCTACTCGTGCACCTCATGTGGACATGGCATGTGTAATCTTACCATTTTGCCATTTGCCATTTTCAGTTTCTGCTGTTTACGTTACCAATGCTCTCAAGCCACGTCGAGCCTCCAGAAATAGAAGAAAAAAGCCTATTGTGATTCAGTTGTTTCAGACATGGTTAAATGGCAGGCTATTTAACAATATAAATTAGTTTTATTGGTTTTAGTCTCATCTCCTCCACCTCCAGGAATTGGATCTATTCATCAGTCAAGCAAAATGGAAGGCTTCCTCTGTATGACGGATGGCACAGAGTAACGTACAGGTCCTAACTGGTGCTGTCAGAGCACTTTAATTTACATGAGCTGCTGTGAAAAGTGTGACTTTACTGGTTTGGCCCCTGAACGGCCCAGGTAAAGCCTGAAGGGGGCCTGAGCATACAGAAGCTGATGGCCTTTAACAAAATCCATCTTGTGGCCTGCAGTCCATTATCCAGTGTCCCTTACAGTCTGGTTCTGAGTCAGTCAAAAAAACAGGTTTTCCCCGTTATGGTGGAAGACCTGCTGTGAACCAGCTCAACAAGGTCTTAGAAAGGGAGAGGGATTGATATGATCTCTCTTGGAGGGAGAGAGCTGCTTGACAGAACAAGGAACTGGCTTGGAATAGCAGATGAAAGGATATTACCATGTGTCAGTAAGGCAAAGGAGACCCTAGGCAGCTCTGATTTAGGCTCAGCTGTTAATCAAAAATTCTGGGGGAAATCCAAGCCTCCAGAGTTTGAACAGAAATAGAAAAGGCTGTTTCATATTATACAAGCACATAAAGCTGTGTTAAGGGGGAAATCCAACCGGAAAAAGGGCTTTTCTCCCTATCCAGCTCGTAGCTTGTGCTGGAGCAGTAAGAGGCACAGAGTTCTGGGCACTCTTCTGGAGCAGCTTACATATTCACCTGCGGTGTGAGTATAGAGACAGCAATACTCTGTGGGTATTCTGCCTGAAAATCGCTTTACAGGATACTCACTTTCTAAGGACTTTCTATCGGACCTGCTCAGGCTAATTGTGACTTAAGACCCCTTCATATCTCTAGGCCTCATTCAAAACCCATCAAAGATAATATAAAGATTCTCTTTGGCTTTAATGGGCTTTGAATCAAGCCTATAAAACAACCTGACATCTGCAGTACATATCCAGGCCTTAATGACCCTTTTTCCCTCGGGGTTAGGAACACCATTCCAGCATCTGGGAACCTTCCCTTTCCTCATGTTTCCCATTTCATATGTTTTTTAACAGATTAAAAAGCATAAGCTTCAGGCCAATTGAATCCTCAGTTGCTGGGTTAGTTCAGGTTCTGCTGTGAATCAGAACATCAAATTCTTTCCAGACCTTACTCTTGTCCTGAGAAACTGGGACAGACTGTGTAGCAAAGGATGGGTAAGTTCGGGTTTTATGGTCAAAGGGGACACTATTGGATATTCCAGAGAATAGAGAAAGAAAGGGAGATATCCTTATTATCTTTCAAAGGGTAATTGCAGCTTATGTCTTCAAGCAAAGAAGAAAAAAGATCTGTTGCTGAGTCAATGCACCTGACACCAAGAAAAGGGTTGAGACGGTTTGCCTAGCATAAACACTGCGTGTCATTTTGGGCTTTCGTCCTTTTTACGCTGCACTCCAGCAACTCTGAGAATAGGAAACCACCACTTTTGCCCACAAAAGCCTGATCACACACGCTCACAGCAGGAATTTACAGGGTTTGTCTTTCAAGGAAGTGGCAAACCCTGTCTCTTTACATAACAGCAGTGGTGAAAGGGAAAGAAAGAAGTCTAAACCACTTGGACAAGCCTGGGCTGAATTTCACAGACCGGAGGTGACTGTTGAAACATAAAATGTCCACTTGGAGAAGAAGATAGGAGGCTGACGGTGTTGTCAGTAGCAGCGGGGAGGGCAGAAAGGGAGGGAGATACAAGGAGAATGAGAGTTACCCCAGCCCAAAAACTGGAGTGGTTAAAGCTGAGGAGAATTGAAAGATACTTGCAAGGCAAGTTTAAAGCTTGGGGAGAGGAGAATACCTGTACAGCCCTTTACTAATACTGCGGTCTGCATGCTATGCTTCGCTTTTGGTGAAGTGAGGCTGGCTTGTTTTTTCGATCCAATGGTGCTCACAACTCTTAAGATGGAAATGGCTTACAGGTTGGAAAATGGGATCGCTATCATGAAATCAGGACCAGCCCCAAAATATTTGGTCCTTAAGTTTCCATTCATGGTCTCTAAGACAGCACTCAGGCCACAGCAAAAAGAGATCTTGAAGTGTGGCTTACCACAAACACTCCTTGAAATCCCAGCTAGCAGTCTGGCACTTTCTCTAGCTCGCTCCTCATGTCTCCAAGCCACTCATCTATCTGCTGATCATGTTAGGCGCGAACAGCATCCAGAACTCTCTCCATTTGGATTCATGCATATGATTTTTAGAAAGGCTCCAACACAGACTGTTTCTTTTCTTTGTTTTTGTTTCTACTTTGCTATTTTTTCCATGTCCAGATTCAGAGCGTGGATGTTACTGTGGTTGCCTTTCTCACAATGACACTCTCATAATTAATCCCTACACTTTAGAAGAATTGGTGCCTGGTTTAGGATACATCAAGATCTCAGGCTTAGAATATTTATACGCAAAACTGTGCCTGCAGTTAAGGAGGCAGCATAGGAACAGGAATCGCTGTCCTGAACTTCTCTTTGTGCAGGGATTTGCAGAGAGTGCCAAGCCAGAATCAGATGAGTTTCTTTAAGACTTAGATTTTCCCATGTTTTCTATTACTGAAAGGTCACGATGTTTTTTAAAGGTGTCTGCTGTTCCTGGGTTAGTTTTTGCTTCTGCAACAACCTGTAGGGAAGTCATAATGCAGTGTTTATGATGACATCCCTTTTGTACTGTGGAAAGAATTTCAGTGTCATGAATTCCACCTTATGACTGGAGAGATGGGCTTGAACAGGAGTCTCACAATCACACAACCCCAGACTTCATGGAATTGTGAATCCCCAGCTGAACTTACATTTTAGGAGCCAAAATTCTTGTTTTCATCCCCCATCTTCCAGTCTTTGAAGGAATTTAGATCAGAGATTCTCTGGCTCAAATGCCTGTCTAATGGTGGCTTCAATGACAGAACAAATGGAGGGAGAAAGCAGGAAACATGGAGATACATAGAACCCTTAAATGGAAAAAGTGTTAAGAAAATCTATGAAATAATAACAATGAAGAAGCCAATTTTCTGTCTGTCCAATCTGCCCAAGCACCTCCCTATGCAAAGTTCACTAGTAAAGAATTTGATTTCTGTATAGACCATCATTTTACCTACCCACTTGGGTCATTCTTAGTGGCATAGCTCTTAAAACTTCACCATGCCACGTTTTAGGCTTAAAAAAATGCCTGTAAGTTAAGGAAGGGCTGTAAAATCTCCCCTTTACAAATGGGAAAACCACAATATGTGGTTAAACAACAGACCTAGGGTCGCACTAGAAGACTGTGTCAGAGGAGGGACTTACTCTACCAGTCTCTCTGTACAAATGTCTGAATGAAGACACCTAGCTTTATTGCTGAATGGTACACCCAATGTTCCCCTCAAGACAGACAGGTGAACTGGTTGCAGTTCTTTCATTTTAGGAGCCACTTGGCAGTGTTCATATTTCCTAGTAATGTTCATCATCCAGAATCTGGTTGGGAGTTTTTTGGTGTTGGTTTTTTGTTGTTTTTTGTTTGGTTGGTTGGTTTTTTAAATGTACTTAGCAAGACCCAGCAGATCACTGAATAATGTACCTACAGTCACACTTACTCTTCCGAGCACTTCTCCACATCTCTTCTTTCACAGTTTCCCATTAAAGTCCATGGTCAAGTTCTTTACTCAGTCACTACTCCAGAAAATGAAGTGCTGGAATGATTTAGATTAGATTTTAACACTGTTAAAGAAAAGATACCCTGCTAGTCACAGGGAGGGTAGACCTTGCTTCTCACCATAAGAAGTACCAAGCAGCTCTAAGAGCTAGTCAAGTCAATGGAGAACCATAGTGTGTCATGCTGAGAGAGAAAATATTTTTTCTGACTTTAGGTGGTTGAAGGTTGGCTTTTACACCCTGGAGACTGAAACTCTGTGGTCTTAATATCTTGTTCTTTTTATTTTTGGCTCTTTGGTAGCTGCTTATCCTCAGTGATGCACTCTGAGCTCCCTAAGGAAGTGTCTTGCATTCAACAGCAAAAGGTTTCACTTCATTCTGAGAACAGGTCAACATCATTCTTGCCCATTCATTTTTTGACTGTGTACATGTGTGCCTACAGACCTTCTCTGTAGCCCAACCTCTCTCGTAGTCCACCCAGCAGCTGGTCCTGGGTCCTTCATCGCCCCTGCTGCCTTCTGCTCAGACACACACACACACGGGACTGTCTGACAGCCAGCTCCTCAAAGTGCCTCCTTCTGCTCCACAGAGAGAGACGGGCATGCCACTTCACCCACTCACTGCCTGCTGCAGCTTGCGACATTCACGAGCGATCACGTACTGACATGCACACCCTCACTTGCCGCACTTCCCAGCATGACAGATACACAGGCCCTCTGACCTGGGCCCTCTGACCCACGGTCTTCTCTCAGGGGAGACCTGGACCTCCGTACACACACATGCACACAGAACAGAGGGCCTGTCACCCAGAAGCAGCGTTTATTAGGAAGACAGGACAGCCTGGGCTGAGCAGGCAGAGGGCATGGCGAGACAAGTGTACTGACAGCAGTTTCCAGATCATCAGCCCCTTTTGCCCGCATTTATCCCTAGTTTCCACACTTACTCCTTCCCAAACCACCTTGATCTCTCGCTTTCCCTGCTTTTGTTTCCTCCACTGAACATCCCACAGTAAATTCTGTGCAATCCCAAGACACGCTTCCCTGCGTCCTGTAAAGTGTCCCATACCCCGGGCTGTAACGCCCTCAGTCTGCGAGGTGACCCAGCGAGATGTTCTGGGGGACTCGTCTTAGTGGGTGTGTGTCACCAGTGGACCATGGGGCCAACGCTCCCGGCGGCAGCCCTGGGAGGGACCAGGGTGGTGGATCGTTTCTCTGGCTAGGTTTCTGCGGTGGCCCCTCTTGCCTCTCTGCTCCTTCATGTGTGTGGAGATGAGCTGCTGATGGGCTGATGACTCTGGGAGTAGCAGCCCTGTCAGCCTACCAACTGGCTTCACCTGCCTGCCTTTCCCTCTTTGTGCACCTGCCTGTGCGTGCGTAGAGATGAGCTTTTATCACATAAGCCAACAACAGGAATAAAACATTTTTAGTGTTACCACTCGCTTTGAAGGAGCTAATGGCTCTAGCGTGTGAAATACTTCCCTGACTTTAGACCCTGCTCTGTCTCTCAAGCTGCTTTGTCTCTTTGCCCAGCGTTATGGAGGCCATCATGCTGTGCGTAGCTGAACTGCTGATAGCTTGTGCCGGGGGAAGGCCATTACAGGGAGACACGGCGCTGCCTCTCCTCTGATGTTCCTCTCCTAAACCCAAATGGTGGCTCTCCAGCCCAGACGTTATCAGCAGTGTTATTCCACGTCTCCGGATTCATTAATCACAACACGGAGGTACAGTTGGGACAGGGCAAAGTGTGTACAGCGTTTGCACTTCACTCTTTTCCCGGGTGTAAGCACTGCTTGAAGGTCAAAGATACACGTTCAGATTCTTGTTCTAATAGCACTGCACGTGTCTCTTACAATTAAAACATATTTTGATATACGTTTCTGGTTTATCCCATCGAAGTCTTTTGAGCTGCTGGAATGGGGCACTGGGACACTGTTCTTTACCTCAAATTTCACTCTCCCAGTGTGCCTGCACTGGGATGTAGTTTTCTAATTGCTGGATACTACAGATAGTTAAGAGAAGTTCATTTTCCATCATGCTTGCATTGCAATGATTTTCATGTTGCTTTAAATTTTTTCCTTCCTTGTTTTGTTTTTCTAAAAGACGTAATTCATATATGACTCAAGGGCTTTCTTTTTTCTTTGGATTTTTTTTAGAAAAGTAGCTGATATATTTTGGTGTCCCTGGCATGCTCCAGAAGTTTCAGATCTGAGCACAAAGACTCCATTTTGCAAAAATAAATGTGTTCTCTTTCAACTCACGTCCATAGGATATCCCAAATGTACGTACTATGTTTACTGTGCACTAATGTAATGTGTAGCTGTGCAACTCATGAACATATTAGTAAAGCATTAATGCTTAACACACATAGTGGATTCATCAATTAACTTTGTTAGAGTTGGCCCCTTGAATGATTGTGAGTGCTTCCTTGTACAGAATGTTCCTTGCCTGCCTTTGGCGAGGGAGGCCGGCCAGAGGAACTTGCTGTTTATTTTTGAACTAATGGAGAAGTAGAACAGGAGCAGACACCTCCTGCTGCAGGCTAGACCTGACAAAGAGGTCATCTTTGTTGCACATGGCTAAGGAATCACATCCCCTGCTGAAGATAGGGGCTATTTTTAGAAACAGGCTAGAACTCTTCATTCTTGAAATTGTTTTAATTTCCATCTGAAAAGTCAGACTGCATGGCTGGGGGG
>Ga0065711_1001055_pt1 | contig 49292 bp, 32 predicted proteins | sample Hoacrofraction12_FD_59098 | JGI IMG/M metagenome (GOLD analysis project Ga0065711, IMG submission 59098) | Hoatzin crop microbial communities from Cojedes, Venezuela - Epithelial fraction 12 v2 (version 2) | ecosystem: Host-associated > Birds > Digestive system > Esophagus > Crop | place... | reverse complement strand
AGAGCACCCCGCCGGGCCCCCCGCGGCAGACAGGCCCCGGCCCGGGCCCCCCCGGGGCTGGGGTCGGGCGCGCCGCCCCGCAACCCCCGCCGCGAATAAAACGTGTTGTGAGAGAGCCGCCGGGCCTGCTGGTTCTTCCGTGGCGGGGTGCCCTCCCCTGGTACCCCGGAGAGCAGCGAGACCCGGCTGCGGGGGGCTCAGCCTCAGCCCAGGCTCAGTCAGTCACCCCCGGGCCCTGCCTGCGTGGGGACCCGCCTGTGGACCCGCCTGTGGACCTGCTCGTCCCGGCGGTCCCGGGCCGGGAGACGGAGCGCCTTGCCGGGCTGGGGCCTGGGAGCTTGTTTCACCCCTCACCAGTGGGTATTGCTCAGAGACGGCTCCTGGAGAAGCAAAATTCTCCTGCCGTTCCCCTCTTGCTATAGGCAGAGCTTCCTTTGTTTTCTTCAAGAGTAAAAATGTTTGATAGTTGTCTTCCTCCCCCCCACCCTGTTTGCTACCCTGGGCGTGAAGGCTGCACACATATTCGAGGAGTTGGCCCTAGAACTGCGTGCTGACTCTCCTCCGTAAAACAACTGCGTGATCCAGCCCTGATACCCCATCGGGGAATTTTGCTCTCGGTGCCGGCAGAGACAAATTTAGTGAAGTGAGTAAGAACAAACCGCACGTATCTCTTGCACAACCCACAAGGTGCATTTCACAATACTCGGAAAGCAGTAGAGATCTGTTTGCTCCTAATGACTTTAGTCCCACAAGCTGGGATGAAAATTCATGAGACTATTTACGTGGGTCTAGAAATAGCCAGGTCAGGTCTGCATAAGTTTCAGGCTTAACGAGTATTTGCTTCCAGGCACTAAATCTGAGTCTGTCTACCATGAAAAATTTCCGGCCCTTTGCACTGCCCTAGCAGTAATCCAAAACTTTTCTGGCTCCCCTGAAAAAGACGGAGATGGGACGGAGGGATGGGCTCCTCCAGTGCATCCAGAAATGCTATATGTGATAAAGACCCAGAGGGGGAAGGGATACGCAACTCACGGGCGTGGGGTAAGGATGTATTTGCCATTTGTGGTTTATGTTGTTAGCACTGGGTGGCCAAGGGGCCTGGAAGTGGTCTTTCACTGCTGATAAATCTTTCACTTGAACCCAGCCCCGTTTGGTCATGTCACCAAAAAGCTAACACCTGACTGCTCCCTGGCAGCATCTCTGAACAGAGGGCGAAGGAAGCCTAGCTTCGGGCTGGCCCCGTCCTCGCAGCACACCCGGGGACCGTGTCTCCCACAAAGGGCTGCGGAGGAGGCGAGGTGGCACCTACTTGCCTGAGCTGGGCAGCCGGCGGCTGGGCTTCTGACGTGAGGCAAGGCCAGCCTGCCCCGTCCCGTGCTGCTTCCCTCAGCATCGCTTTCTGCCCTTGCTGTGTAACCTTGAGGTGGGTTCTTTCCTGCGGAGTAGTTCAGGAGGAGCCTTTTCCAGAATGGGCTTTCTGTGGTACAGATAGGTCCCAAGCAATCGCCGAGTGAAAAAACGTGGTTTGAAAACCCTGGATTGAGGTCATGCAGGGGTACAAACAAGGTACTTGCACACTCTTGTCATTACAGGTGCTTTAGGAGTATGCAGGTGCCTTAACTCAAACACAAGTTTTCTTGCTTACGGCGATCACTTCCTGAGCCTTCTGTTCATAGAAATCCTTATGCAAGACCGGGAACATCACTGGATTTATTCATGATTTCTCACACGTTGCTGCGGTGCTTGCTCCTCTCAACCAAAATACTCAGGGATTTTGGACTGAAGTCCCAAGGATGCTGCTTATGGCCAGGATCTGGTACAGCGCAGATCATTTTAAATGATGGTTTAAAATGAGCTAAGCTGGAGAACTTTCAGCGTTTCATTCTGCACTGTGCTGACCTTGGCAAGCGATCGCCTGTGATGTACCCAGAGTAACACTAGCAAATCACATGTCGGTAATGTACACCTCTCTCTGGCTGGCAGACATTTTAAGAGTTGCAAAAAGGTCAAGACTTCTGAGAAGCAACGTTTCAGAGAGTGAGGAGAAGTATCCCGTCTGTGGGATGTTTGGCCACAGCCTCCTCAGTCCTACTAGACTAGATTACAGTCTGAGGGTTTTGTTCTATGCCTGTAGGAAACAAGCTCTTAATTACAGGACATCATAAACAACGCTCCCGTGAGCCAAAATGTACTGCGATCCTCGGAAGGAGTGGAAGTTAGCACCGTGAAACCACCTTCAGCCCGTGGATCGGGAAGAAGATGATGTAAAAGACTGCTGTCTTGGGAGATACGCTGTTGTGGTCAGATTTTGCATATTCAATAATAATAATAACAATAATAATAATAGTAATAATAATGTGGAACCGAAAAGAAATATTTGTATTCTGTGCGACTCACATTAATTTAGGGAAGGCTGTGCCCACAAAGACGTGAGGAGATGATGGTCTAGAAAACCTGAGCTCCACCTCTCTCAGCTCTGCTGGCTGGCTGAGTGCTGCAGGCTCCCTGACGGCAGGCAGTGGTCTCGCAGGCAGGTGGAGGGAGGCCTCGTAGCATCAGAATAATGCGACACAGAAGCTGCAAGTTTTCTGGCTGTCACCCACTGCCACGGATGGCATAATTCTGTGCAAATATTAAAAACAAAATCAATTTTTTATTTTACCTCTGAAAAGCATGCTTTCTGGGCTTATATTCTGACTGAAGGAGACAGTTGTGCTTTTTTATTTGTGTGTGTGAAGACCTTCTCGTATCTTTTGTTAAGAAAACAAGCAGAGATCTTCAGTGAAATACATATTTAATCTCAGATCGAAAAGCCCACTGTACATTACAAACTAACACAGGAACCTAGCAAATATCTCTTAAATACAACGTAAGGACAAAAATCCTTCTTGCTCTGTGTTTGTATTTCTGAAGTTGCTTGTGGGGAAAAAAGCTCATTTTCCCCTTAGGGAAAGATCAACCTCTTTCTTCTCTGGTGGTAAGGCTTAAAAGTGATAAACTTTTATTAATTAGTTCTTGGGGGATGAAGGGGTCTTAACTCATACTGTTTGTCAAAATATGCCTAGGAACACCCCAAATTCATGGCTGCATTTTGGGGGAAATTCAGCATCTTTGCCTTCCCAGCTCAGCCTGCGTGTCAGGAGCAGCCAGACCTAACCACAGCAGGCAGCTGACTTTTCCCCACCCCAGACCTGCTCCCTCCCTTCCTTCTCCTCCGCAGAGCCCTTGACTCGCTCATCACTTCTCCTTACTCCTCTCAGCTGGACCTTGGGGTCCCACAGGAGGACCCGCAGCTGGCCAGCCCACGACTGCTGACCTTTGGCAGGCTCTGCCCGAGGTGTCAGCCCTACAGCTGGCTGCGACTGCCTGCCTGGCAACTGAAGACCTAATGAGCTTGGCCAGCTGGAGCCTGGGCTGGGATCCCGCCGGCTCATCTGACCCTGTGTGAGGGATGGAGGAGTTCACCCCCAAACGTGGAGGGGGTGAGCGGTGCATCTATCCACGTGCCGCCCCGGGGCATCAGGGCCCAGCTCCTCCTGCAGCCAGCCGGATCAGTGGAATGAGTAAAAAAGAAACTGTAGAGGCGCTTTTTTTGTGCTTTATTTGAGTTTTCTGTTCAGTATTAGCTTAGGTGTCAGTAGTGGCCTTCTTTGCCTGTGCTACATCTCATGGTGTTTCCTCCACTCTGTCCGAGAGATACATACATCCACCAGACCAGGGCTGGGCTGGGGGCTTGCTCCCATTCCCAAACACAGCGTGATACATTTTCTCTTCATTCTGCGGGTGCCCTGCTTGCCTTCCAGCAGGAGGTTACGCATCCTGGGTGCTTGCACACCTCATGCCGAGCCCACTGTCCTGCAGAGTCCAGCTACTTGCTCAGAGGTCTTCTGCTCTCTGCTCCCCACCCCAGCTGACAGGCACCATCCAGTCCTGGAGTCTGGTTTGATTCTGAGCATCAGTAACACTCACAGACTGCCTGGCAATCTGCTGGAAGGCGTTGGTGGCCGTGATGCCAAAGGCATTGGTCAGCTGTGCTTGAAGAAGGTGATAGTGGGCGTGATATACGAGGGTCAGCAAGCTCAGTGAGAGAGCAGAAAGGTAGTTCAGTGTCTGCATTAAATCAAGTGCATTTGAAGTTGATACTCTCTGAGAGGCCTTCAAAGCTGGAGTAGCAGCAGAGGAATAAATGTGTGGGTTTTCTCTTTATTTCTCTGATCTTCTTCTGTAAATATATGCTTTTGAACTGATAATATTTTCTGTTTTAAAAATGCATATAGCATATAGGCTAAGAAAAAATTAAATCTGCAAAGAAGCCCTAAATCTTTAGTTCTGATTTTTTTTTTGTAAAGTGCCAAATCTCACTGCTTGCAGTGGGACTCAGCTACCTACCCGGGACCCAGGAACCCAGCAAAGGTCTGGCTGGAATGTAAAACTAAAGCTAGTGCGCCTGTTATACATTATATGGAGCGAAAATGTGGATTAAATCAAGTTTGAATTCAGCCCACTGCCTTTGATGGTTTGATTCCACAGAATTTATTAAATTAATAAATCGCTAACTCCTTAATTAACAGTGAGCAAACAATGACTGTGACTTCAATTACACCTGTGTGTAGCTCAGTGCAAAGACCTCATTAGCAAATGCACCACTGCTCCAGTAAGAACTTCATTTTTTTGTAAATGGAAGCATTTGAAGCTGCTGAAAACCAGTTCTGTTCCCCTCTTTTCCATGTTTAAAGTAACCATATATGCAAGATTTTGTGAATGGTTTGTTTTTTTTTTTTTAATAGCATGAGAAAATACAAGGTTTGGTTTATTTTCCTGTCCACTTTGTAATACTTTGAAAAAATAGAAAGACAAAGAGTATTTTTCCATTTCAAAATTTTTCCATTTTGAAAAGTATTTATTTCTATTTTGAAAAATACTTATTTCTACGATAGCTGTTTTGGACCATCTTCAAAGTGAGCTAACAGTGCAATTCTGAAACTCGCTGCCTGAGTGCTTTGAAAAGCAGAAGAGGAAATGTCTCTGCTGGCCATGATGAAGATGTACCCAAAGCGCGCATCTGAAGTCCCTTCCCCAAAGTTAAGGCTTACATGTAGACTTGTGGTAAACACAAGATAGTATCACCTTGTTACTAGGAGCAGACCACCAAACTCCCTTCCCACCCGTGTGCGTGCCCATCAGAGGCTCTTGTTCCAGCTCTATGACTCCTATGTTTCATTAAAGTTGTGTCCAAAATCAGCAGCTGGGAGTCCTTCGGGCCTCTTCCCAGGTGTGTATGATGCTGTGAGCTCCCAAAAGCGGAGGTGAATCTGTCACCGTCTAGAGCAGGGCAGCAACAAGTAGAGCGGCTGATGCTTTGTATTGACTCCTGCCCTCTGCACCAGGGGAAGGGAAAAAGGAGGAAAAGGGAGAGAGACTTACAAATTGGAAATTAAAACAGTTTTACTAATAATAGGAGAAATAATACAAAATTTAGAAGACGGATACAGAGTTTCCCGGAGCTGGCTGGCACCTGGAAGTCACGGACCGGACTTCCCGGCAGATGGGAACTGGATTCAGCAATGCATGGATCGATATCTGGATCGGGATCGCAGGCAGGACAGGGAGCAGGGTCCTCTTCAGCAGCCGGCTGTGGACGAGGAGAGCAAGACCCTTGTGATCCCCCAGCTTTAAACTGAGTACGACGTGCACGTCATGGAATACCGCGTTGGTCAGTATTGGGTCACTGGTCCTGCCCGCCCTTCCCGGCAAGGACGACCCTTTAGGACCCCTTGCCTGTGGAATATAAGAGTTCTATCAACGACCTTGGCTGCTGTAGAAATAATTATAAACAGGGGCCTTTTCTGCATTCCATTCCTACCGTTGGCTCGGTAAAACTATAAACATCAGGTGTTATCAGCTTTGGAGCTGACACTGTAAAATGTGCAGCCAGTTTCAGAAAAATGCAGTTACTTAGAAGAATTTAGCTGTAAGAAGAACTCACTGAAAGAGAATTGGTTCTGTTGTAACCAAAACCAGGACAGTGAATGGCTTAGCTGCAAAGCTTCTGCAAATGGATGAACACCCTCCACCTGGGTACCTGCAGGACCTCAGCAGTGAAGACTTGAGGAGCACCTAAACTGGTAAGATTTGAGCTCATAATCCCTGCATGATTAAATGGGTATTTTTATGGACCTCATCCTGAGTTGAAGCATCCATTCTTGTCTTCTTGGAAAACTCTTGTCAGGCTGTCTACCTGGCCACAGTGGCTGTTCATTCCTGTCATGTGACTGGCTAATGAAGACATGTCCCATGCAAGTGTCTCATGCAGTGGGAGAGGGGACATCTTGGTAGTCTGAAGCTCTTTGATTGTGGGAAATGTGGGTGGCTGAACACCCAGTCCCGGGAAAAGCGACTATCTCATAAATTGAGAATTCCTTTTGAAGATGCTCCAGGTCATAGGAAAAAGGGCTCCTGCAAAGCCGGAAAGGTAAGCGCTGAAAGCTGGGAGGGCAGTTGCTGTGACACGGTTGTACGCGTGGCTGCTCAGTATGGAGTAAAAGGATGGTGACTCTGGGCAGCTGGGAAAAAGTTCAGTAACTTTAAAATCCCCCGTGCTGAGCATGAAGTAGAGAAGAAACCAAGTAAACAAGGGCCGAGACAGCTGTATCCTACCAGAGCCTGAAATGCACATTTTTCACAGGGTGCAAATTTCTCACGTGTTTATCGCTTGGGTGAAATACAAAAATGACTGAGCTTTGAAAAGTGAAACTTGTTATTTCTAAACTTCCTAATAAGCAGGACAGTGAAAGCTCCTTTTAGAAAAGTGCTTGTGAAATTAGTCTTCTCAAGCAGAAGCGGTCTGCTCTGAGGGGTCTGCTGACCATGTCTGCCTCCCACAACCTGTGTCCCCACCTCTCTCTTTTCTGTAAAAGATAAAGACTATGAGAAAAAAAATCTATGTGTTTTGGCGTATAGCCTTGCTTTAATTTATCATTTCGGCAATGCCACACTTCCTTACACTCCTACTTATAAAATGAATAGTCCTAATTTTATTACTGCTTTTTGTTCTCCATTTTTTTCCATCTATAAAAAGTTTTATTGTTTATAAGCAATGCACTTGGTTACATGAATATGTTTGAATGCCATTTTGGTTTAGTGTGTATGGAAACAAATCGTTATCTTCACATAAACTCTTTTAATCAGAAATAGTGTATTATAAAGCACAGCTAGACAGCTAAGTTTATTCTTGCTGCAACTCTGCTGAAACCCCTGGAGTTTCACCAGGAACAGATTTGGGCCAGAAGGCCTAGAATATAGTTACAATATATTCATTTTCTCATGCCTCAGAAATGGACTGTTTATGCGCCAAGCTGTAAAGTGATATTCATGATGACTGAAGCCTGAACAACATTAAAATATCCAGATCCTCTGCTCCAAATCCTCTGGTATCCGAAACTGTTCCTTTCCTTTCAAAAGGAGGGGGCTACGGCTGCTGAGGGTAAACAAGGGCAGGGGCGCAGCTTTAGTACCCAAGCTTAAATGAGGACTAGCCTGGCTAATACCGCGGCTTAGCTGCAGGGAGCCTGGGTCTAAGGCACTGCCCAGCACCCTCCCCGCCAGCTCTGCCTTCCTGCTCCTGTGGCAGAAGCTTCGCGGGTTGACCCTTTCGGCTCAGCGACTCTTGGGAGATCTGCTGTACCACCCCCCAAAAACCCCCGCTGAGAGGAATTTTTCTTTAAATGAAAAGTGCTGTGGAAAATTGCTTTTTATTGCAATTAGAACGGATACAGCGGTTCACACAGCTTGCAGCGTGCTTGAGAGCCAGGGCCCACACTTTGCTAACGCACTATGGAATATCAAGCACAATCATGTTTTCTGTTTTATTTGGCTGTAATTTCCAGAAGTAGGAGCTTGAAATTGCGCTCACAGTAACTGCAGTGATTTGTTGACAGTCTCGAATGCCAGCCGGCTCTTACCGAATACCAGGATAGGTCATAACTGCAAGGAATTCTTGAAGATCTCTTGCTCTGCAGCCTAATTTTTTTAAAAATTTGCCTATCTGTATTTTTAAAATTAGAATATAGTCAGAGACAAAATTTTGCTGAACATATGATAAAACCATTCACTTTTTAAAAACAAATTTTAGAATCCGTAAAAAGAAATCACAGTGCATAAGATGGTAGAGTAAGATGGAACCAAGTTTATTTTTACATACTTCTCAACCAGTGGAAATACCTATGCACAAGCATACTTACATATGCAAGTTTTAGCAAGTTCAGGGCTTAAAAATAGAGGCAAGGAGTTCGTTCTTTTTGATTATAGTGATTTGGAGGAAGGAAGAGAAACTGTATGCAAGTATTACTAGATTATTTATGTAAGATGACATAGAACAGCCTTGTCTGGAGATTGGTCATTCTGTGCTTGACTGACTCTTAAAGCCCCAATTAATTTTTATTATAAATAATCCTGGCACGTTGGGTGTAAATGTCCACAGTGCCTCTGGCAAAGCCTTTCCACAGGACCTTTATTATCATATTACTGCAGGCAACTGTTTTGGAAAGCTCAGGATCTTCACTAGAGAACTAAGAGGCTCGTGGCAGGTGGTGGTTCTGCAAGTTTTATGGATGTGAAGAGCTCCGTTCAATTCTGATCTTGAAGGTCACTTGGTCAAAAGTTGCGAGCAACGCCTACAAATCTTCTTCCTCTAATTCCAGAAGAAATGTGCCTGGAAAATATTTTATGTTTTGTGAATGCTTCTAGGTTCCTGTTTCTTGTTTGCTTTAAGAGAAAACCGGTGTATAACCCATTTGAAAACATGGTGTTTCTGAGAGCTGCCTGCATTGTAAACATTAGAGCAGCAAACGAGCATTACTTCAGCGTTGAACAGTCCTGGGCCTTGGCCGAGCCTTCCATCACACACAACATGAAGTTACTGAGCTCCCCACACAACATGGTCTTCTTTGCTGTCACCCTGTAGTGAATGCACACCTGGGACACAGATTTCCAACTGTAGCATTTCAGTCTGCTTGGAATATGCCTGTACTGCCTTTTAAAATATCCCAGGAGACCTGCAACATGCAATATGTCATGTAGAATCATAGAATGCTTTGGGTTGGAAGGGACCTATACAGGTCATCTCGTCCAACCCCCCCCTGCAGTGAGCAGGGACATCTTTAACTAGATCAGGTTGCTCAGAGCTATGTCCAATCTGGCCTTGAGTGTTTCCAGCAATGGGGCACCTACCACCTCTCTGGGCAACCTGTTCCAGTGTCTCACCATCCTCATTGTCAAAAATTTCTTCCTTATATCCCATGGGTCAGTGCAGTCCCAAGCCGGTGGGCTCCACTCGAAGGACTACACGCAGTGGGGTTTTCTGCCTGGATAATTCAAAATATTTGGATGACCTGCATGCTCAGGCAGGACTCGGCCAGGTCCTGAGCTACATCGGTGCTGGTCGGTGTGGCAGACTGGCAGACCTGGGCTCTAATTTAGAGCTGGAAGTGCAGAGAAGAGCCTCTGAATTAATTTTGACACTGTAATTCTCTCACTGCAATTAAATGAAATGAAGCAATTGGTAAGAGAATGGAAAAAAAAATCCAGTCCATATTGAAAGCATATGCTGTACATCCCAGCGAAATGTGACTCAAATGGCTGTAGCCTGAAAGTTGGGTTTTATAAGCATAACACTGATCCAGCAGATAGTATAACGCACCAGTGCTTATAAAATTGGAAATAATTCAGCAGCACCCAGACATAAGAGTACTATAATCTATTTTCTTTTGGTCTGAACAGAAGTGCCTACCTTCAAGGGACGTCCTACACTTGCGTGAGGTTTCACTCCCTCTGGCTTCTCCAGAGGAGGCTGCGGCAGCTGAGGCCCTTTTGGGTGCAGGAATTCAAAGCTGAAGAATCCTTTTTCCAGTGGGATTATTCTTTTTATAAAGCTCATTGTGTGTGCTGGAAAAGCAATTTATTTTGCCACTAACATGGGATAAAGCATCATTATGCTACTCAGCTGTCACTGGGGAGTATTTGGAAATGGTAAATCTATTTTGGGCCCAGTAGTAGTTCTAATCATGACAAAAATCTTTCTAGTCTGAATAAAAATATAAAGAAATGCAGGATGAGGTCTGTTGTGGTTTTTTTTTTTTTTAACTTAAGGGACGGATTGTGTAGAGAATTAGGATTTAAAAAAAACACCTGTTTCTTTAAAATGTTGCTGTGCAGAATTTTAAATGTATGACTTTTAAAAAAATGAACAGTGCTATTTAAAGCATTGAAATCTATAGGAGTTAGGCACTTCCCAAAATCCTATGGCCGGCAAAGGCTCAAATTCTCCAGTGGGATTAGGTGTTTAAATATATTTGAGATTCAGACTCCAGAGCCACAAGGGGAGGTTAGGGGTGCCCAGTGCCAAGCACGTTGCCTGACTTTACAGAACGCTGTAAATACAGGAAATTCACAACATACAGCAGGGCACCTGGGCCCCAGCGTAATGTCTGGGAGCACATTATGCAAAGCAGGGCTCTGCTTAAAAAGCAAGAAGAACTTGATGAAGAACATGTCTTACTTAAACGTCTTACCCTGGATTGGAACACAGTGTCTTCCCCCTGCCAAGACTGTTCTTTCTTTCATATGCCTCAACCCTGCATTTCGTGGTCGAAGCAGGAATAAACACCTCATTTACAAAGTAGAATGGGGGTGTGAAGTTGTTCCCCTTTTATTAAACAGGTTATCGCCTGCGGCACTAATGCCTGATGAGTGAAGACGAGTCAGTGCCCTTTTCTGCCTGTGTCGAAGGGAGTGCATTGGTCAGGAGAGAAGAGGCTAGTTTGGGTGTTTTCCCAAGAGGCTGGTGGGCATGGTGTCTTCAGTGTGTATTTGAGCTACTCCGCTGCACAGACTAAACCAGGTTGTCCTTCCTGCAGCTCGCAGGATGACTTTGGCTTCTCAGGCTTTTAATTTGCCCCTAAGTCAGCTTCCTGCTTCTCTTTCCCTGGGGTTGTGGGGTGGATGGACTGTGTGGCATGTCATCCCCTTTTTCTGAAGGGCTCTTTTTTGGTGACGTGGCTGGAAGCACAGCTAGTAAATGGCTAAACTGCTGATGTTCACCCTCCTGCAACGAGAGCATGTCCAGTCATGCTCTCACGGCCGCTTGTGTACGCTTGGGCAAGTGATGGGAGCAATCTGCTCATCCCGACTTTCTTGTGTATCCCTTGTGTAACAAGACATGTATTTTGGTCACAGAGGAGGCATGCTTCTCGTTGTGCAGAACAGCCAGGATGAGGGCTTACAGCCCACGAAAGCCTCCTAGCCAGGCTGTGTGGATATCCCAGAACAAGAGCTTTGCAACCACTGGGCTGCTGCAGAAGGTGGATCTTTGCTCCAATGCTGGGCTGTAAACTGGAGCTCTTGTGGCAGGAATGGCCACTGAGTCCGCTGCCACCCAGGAGGGAGGATAAGCAATAGTAACAGGGAGGTCTTAAACCACCACAACTGTTTGCTAAGTGGCTCAGATAAATGCTTCCAGACCTTGCTTTCTAGAGCAGGTCTTCTTGCCAAACCTGGTCCTCTTTGGGCAAGCTGGAGCTCTAGGATGGTTGCAGCAAGGCTGCTTATAAATACCAAGTGTACATACCGGAATAGCAATCTGTAATAACTTATTTGCTGCCTTTGTCAAATATTGGAGGAGGTCTCCTCCCAGCAGTGACCATAGTAATGTCCAAGATGAACAGGTTTGCTTATCACACATAGTAGCTGCTGCAGCAGCCCAGACCACTGAATGAGAAACACAGAAAGAGAAATCTGTGTTACCTACAGGTCTTTTTATTCTCTGTTGTTGAATTGAACGGTGACTGTATGGGAAGCAGGTTGATGAACCGAGGATAAAATGGCATCAGCACTTAGCTCAGGCACACATGCTGGAGCGTGTTGTGTTGTGTTTGTTATATTACTGAGAAAATTCAGCTGCAAAGCTCAGTGTTGCTGGGACACGCTGTAACCCCGGGATCCTGCAGCAGAGCACAGCATGTAGCGGTCTTTTTTCCAGTGCTCAAGTAATTGCTGGTTTGAATATCCTCAGAATGAATGTTGTGTGTGGGCAACCACTCACGGAGTAATGCTGAAGGATACAGCAATGTCCAGGCAGATTTCTTTTGTCCTCTCTCTACACCATAGGGAGTATAATTTGGCATGATTGCCTACATGTCTGTACTTATCAGGTACCAGCAGTTGTCACTTTTTTTTTTTTAACCTGTATCCTTTAAAATCCTGTGATGGGGTGACAAAGTGGTGGCAGTCACCCTTGTCAGATTCCTGGGATTTTGCACGTTTAAGGGCACTAAAGCAGCAAGGTTCATCTCGCAGTACACAGGATGCTTCTAACTGCTTATGCTGTTTGTACCTGCTTATCTCTTTCCCCAAAGGAAAAACTGTTTGAAAAGTGTACACTGCCTTAATAAATCCATCCATCTTCTATTACTAATGCATGACAAAGAGCCAGGCTGCTGCTTATACTTTTCAGAAGTTGTTGTGATGTGGAGAGGCAGCAAAATGCACAAAGCAATTTTCCACCTGAGTCACTGGGGAAACGGATTAATGAATGTGGATGCTGTCCTCACGCCTTTAAACTGAGCCCTTTTATCGGCTGCCTCCCGATCTTCTCAGTTAGAAATAATGCTGATAATACACCAAACGGCACCATCTCTCCAAATTATGGTTCCCTCCACAGTCCTACTTTGAAATTTTGGACTTCATCCAATTAAACTGTCCTTTAATCTAATTCTCACATTTTCCAGGACTTTGTTCTGCAAGTATTAGGAATTATGTTGGGAGTAAAGATGGGCAGAACTAAGTTTGTTATATGGCTCCATGCTAGCTAGGAAATGCCCACATCTATAAAGATCTTATCCATCAAAATCAACCCCAGAAATGATAGGAATATTTGAAACAAAAAAAACAAACAACCCAACCTAGCTGTTTAGAATGTGTTTTAAAACTGCAAATAGGAAACCAGTTAATAAAAGACACTTTCTTTTGAACTACAGAAAGGCACAGAAATCTTTTAAAAAGTGGGAAATTAAAGGGCATAGAGTGTCAGTCCCCACCCTGGGAGATGACCCAGACTGTCCTGACCACTTGGCTCACTGCAGCCCGTTAAATTGTAATTTATCAGTTTAAGAATTCATATTTGTAACTCGATTCGTGGCACTGATAAAGCTGTGATCAATTCTCCTGAAATTGTTGTCTCCCACCTGAATTTGCACCCAAACTTTCACCAACGGACTGTTCCCATTCCCTTTGCACTTCCTGATTGCATGCCAGGCTATTAAACCACCATCTTTGTAACATATCGAGTAGTTGTCCGCAGCAGCAATGTTTAACTGGGAAGAGTTGTCTGATCCAACAATCCATTTGTTGGGCTGTGTAACAGTAGCACAGGGTAAATCACACCACATCTACAACTCTGGTCCCACAAGGGGCAAAGGGCCACACAGAGTGGGTGTGAACACAGGGCTGCTGTGGCCACATGCCTCTTTTGGGGAAGTGGGTGATGTGGGAGCTTCTCTGGTTGGGATTCAGGGTCACCAGGGAGGGTGAAACAAGGTAAGATGCGAAAGGGCGCTGTCAGGAAGAGCAAGCTTCCAGAAATGTCCTTGTGGAGACTGAGGCGCTGGTAATTGTTGGTACCCTCAGGGTTATCAACATTTGAGGGATTACCCTGAAAAATCTCATTTTTGTTCTTAAATGGTTAAAAGGAAGGATTTCCCTAGCTCTCATGATGCCTTTGGGATCTAGTCCTTGGATCTTGCCTCTACTTACAGGCACCTGAACATCTTAGACAATCTGTCTGTAAGATCTCAATTCAATAGGATATTTCTGTGCGTGGCCACCTTAAGATGGCGTGGACTCCCTGGTGAAGCCAGGGGCATGCATTATAAATCCAGGTGTGTGGTTGTGTGCCTTGGACTATAGGTGGCAATCATCACTTCTGTTTTTTTAGTACCATACTTTGCAATGAAGTTTTGATCTGTACCTTTAAGAGATAATCAGTACCTAATAAATAATAGCACTTCAAAAGTGCTAAAAAAGCACAGTTAGTCATATGCTGATTGCATAAGTGTAATTTTGTCACCTTTCTAAATAGTAGCTTAAAATCTGTACGTGGTGGGTTTCTGTGATGATTTGCTATTGTATCTAGTTTTATACTGGTAAACTTTCTGCAGAATGATTTGTGATGTTATGTGCCATCTGCTATGGGTTTTGGTAGAATTAATTTATTCTGCCTAGATATGGTTACAATTTTCAGTATGAAGTTGGATTCTGGAGTGTTTTCTTGTAGCAAGAGGCAGGTGGTGCTTCAAACGCTCAGGGAACGGATTTCGGACAGAGTTTGGATTTGTCTTTTTAGAGGATTTGCGGATCTAGTTGGAAAATACAGCATTGGATCCCCATTTCACGAGCAAATAGTTCTCAAGACACAGATCCTGCTCACTTGCTTTTGATTTTCTTTGAAGCGTCATAAATTCTTGCACTTAAAGGTATGAAACAGAGTGACTGCAGCTCTACAGGAAAACAGGCAGTGTTTGGCCTCAGGGCAAGTGTAAGGGATAGGAGGGAGAATTAAACGTTGTACAGGCATTGCAGCCGTATAGGGCAGCACATATATACGTGCAGTGAGGACGTGTGTGTGTGCAGCAAGCAGAGCATCTCCGAGAGCAGTGGTGCTTCAGCGGCTCAGCAGAGGCAGCAGGACAACTCCTCGGGGAGCATGGCATGCCCCAAGTGCGGGCCCAAACCCACCAGGTGACAACAGCAGTGGGGAAATAAGGGGCTGAGGAGCCACTGGGCACACTAACAGTGTGTTATGGTCTTACGCGGGAAATGCGGTGCATGCGGGTTTTTGTCATTCCTATTAGTTCTTCTCAAAGCAATTATTAGAAGGCACCAGGCAAGTGGTTAAAGTAAATTGAATCTTTTTTTTTTTTTGCAATATAAACATTTGTTTTGCTCAAGTTTTAATGAACTTGTTCTTTTGGCCATATGTCTCTTTCAGTCTGTGAGAGACTGTAAGACTCTGCTTGTTGGGGTTTTGTAGCTAGCATTGCTTTGTAAATAAAAAAAAGAGGGAAATACCCATTACACAAAGCAAAATGTAATGTAAACTACAAGGACCTATTTTGTTTACTACATGGTTTGCCTTTTTTTTAAACAAATCTTTCTTTCCATATTGCTTTCCATATATGCATTCTCAGAAGAATCAAGTAGAAGTAGCAACAGCCTTGAGCAGATCATCTGAACCCCCTCTACCAGCAGCTCTCAAATTTGAGAGGGGATGTGAAACTTCTCTGGAGGAAGGAAAAGGTAAAATAAAATAAAATAATAAATCAGGACTGTCTGTAAGAACTGCAGAAGGAACTTCATGGGACTCAGTGACTGGCTGTTAAAATAGCAGATGAAGGTCAGTGCTGATAGATGTAAAATGGCAGATGAAAGTCAGTGTTGATAGATGTAAAATAATGCACATGGGGAAAAACACTGCTAACTTCATGTATAAAATTGTGTGTTGTTTTACCAACTGCCACTCAGGAAAGAGAAGAGAGTTATAAATGGTATTCGGTGTTACAGAGAAAGAGATAATGAGCAATCAGAAACATCACTATGCTATTACAGAAATCTCAGTGTCCCCTCAGACTGTACAGGCTCCTCTAGTACTCCCATCTGAAGACTTCTGTAGCAGAATAGGAGAAGATTCATGGCAAGGCAACAAATGTAATTAAAGATTCCTGAATAGCTTCTCTACAAGGAATGTAGGTTGCAGAGTAACCTAGGAGTTCAGTTTTATTTTTAATTATTACTATTTATCCAACATGAGAAGCCTGATGACTCAAGGAAGATGCAGTTCTATATTAAAAGACCTAGAGAAAAGATAAGGGCATGATAAAAGTCCATGAATGGCACAGGAAGGCAGAGAGGGAAGGATTGTTTAATGTCTGTCCCAGTAGAGCAAACAAGGGCACCAAATTAATTAAAAAAAAGTCAGTTCAAAACAAAAAGAAATACTCTTCGCATCATGAGTAAGTAAACGGTGAAACTCTGCTGCAGGATGGGTGGTTGCTGAAAACACTGTCTTCAAAAAGCACCTAGAAAAATTAATGCAAGAGAAGTTCATCAAGGGCTACTAAATACAGTGACACCCGTTTTTGGTTCGAGAAGCTTCCAAGGAATCTCCAATTTGCTGGAAGACAGCGTGTGTGGGGGGGCGGGTGGGGAGCTCACTGCAACGCTTGCCCCACCTTCTGCTCTTTGGATTACGAGGCTCCTAGTCCTGGTTTCAGCCAGTGTGATCCCTCTGATCTTTATTGTTATGTCTCTTGAAACCAACAAAATACATATCACCAGATGGTTTTATAGCCAGGTAGCATGCAATTTCCTAGAATTACGTCCTAGCAGTTGTTGATTAAATATCGCCTGTATGCTACAATGTGCAGATGTAGTTCTTTGTCTCAGTTATTGCCCATTCACTGCATACAGTCAGAGAGTTTGCTTGGCTTCTGTGCACTAATCGTTGGCAGTTACCGTCTTGGTGGTAAATGCTTTTGTGCTCATCAGCTAGACTCTTGCATTATGTAGCATCTAAAATTTAGGCTTCCTATCTGATCTGTTCATCCGGATTCCCTTTGTAGTGAATGAAGAAAAAGAGGCATTTCCCATTAACAGTTTTCTGAGATGGGAGAGATACAACTACCCAATACATTTTCTTCAGTGACAAGGTGGGAATAAGGAACACAGACAAACCAAGAAATCACAGTCAATGGGGAAGGTGAGAGAAAGGTTTTAGCTGCTTCAGCGGATGAAGCAGAAACCCGTTAAAGCTGGGCTGGGAATAAAGACTGGCAATGCAGAGGGAAGAGGGATGGAGGAGGATGATTAGAAAATTCTTCTGCTGTCTTCACTGGAAAAAAGAAGTATTATATTGTGTCAGTAACCCTTATACAGATGAGGTGAATCACCCCTTGGAGATAATTGTTCTCTCCATTAACTGCAGAGGCTCACGCTTGGCTTAGACCAGAAACCTCGATTTTAGAGAGATGTTAGCTGCGGTGAATGGCACCTTCACTGACATTGGCCTCTGAAAAAAATAATGTCAGGTGTTCTGACTGACTCCTGAGCCACTTCAGCCACTTCAACAGTTACATTTATAGTCAGAGAAATCTGTCAAATCTTCATCTGATTTGACATTTGGAAGGATTCTTTTTTTCCTCCTATTTTTTCCTCCAGCTTTGAAGATTGTAATTCTTTGACTCTTTGCTTGCAGAGCAAATTTGCTTTAAGATTGCACTCGTGTTCTTAGTAAGCCAGATCAGTATTACACTTGAGTAGCTGAGCTGAATGATTTACTAGAGGCAAGATGACTGCTTCTAAATCATGTTTTGGAGGTGTACTAATTGTTATGCAAATAGCTGCAAACGGTTCATTAGTTCAGCAAAGAATCTGGTTGGAAACTCTTCAGTATCATCTCATGAAAATCGCTTGCACTTCCATTAGAGCCAATGACTTATTTCTCACATCCTTGCTCCATTCATATTTAGGATAATCATCCTAGATTTAGCCAGGGACACAGGGAAGAAACCAGTCTCAGCTGCACCAGCCTCGGTGGAAGACTTATTTACAGATGTCAGGAGGTTATTATTTGAAGCTTTCAAGGAATCAGCATTTATTTTGTCAAAATCTGGTTTTGGCCTTACTTAGCCTTAAAATGTCTGACTTTAAGCTTGGCACACACTGGCCAGTTCCAGGATGAGCATAGGTCTTATTTTACCACTCTTTGCCCAGGATTGTAACCCTTATCAGAGTAAGCACCTTCCTAACAGAACTGGAGAATCTGGGCTGCTGTTCAGCCCCATAGTCAGAACATGAAGACCGAACAGGAGGTCTGGCCCTTACCTCCCTCCCAGGTGCTGTCTTTGCATCTTATATTTCATGGAAAAAAAATGTGAAGTTAGTTGATGCCTGGGCTTTACCGCTGGAGCTTGCCGAAGGTATGACTGTCTCACCACCCTGGCTGCCTTCCTCTGGCAATGTCCTTTTATCTTACCAGCACTGGTGCCAGTTTTCTGAGGCTTCCTGTATTTGTCAGGCTCATGCTTCTTGGGGCCTTGGGGCCTTCTCCCAGGCCTTTCAGAGAGGAAGATGCCCAAGAAGATAAGCTGTGGTGTACAAACCGTAGCTCCTAGTTTGTTTTCCCCACTAAAAAAAGGGAAAACTTTCAAATAGCTGCATGCTTAAGCTAAGTATCAAAGCCTGGGTTGGAGCTTGGGGAGAAAGAGGAAAAAATTATAGTGTCTAGAAGGGGAGAAATAAAATGCCTCTACAGCTAGTCCATAGATACACCTGCCTCTACTGATCTGGAACTGTGTTTGGGTGCCACTCTGAGGGAGGTAGTGCCAGGCGGTGGTACAGACTGTTAACATCTTCGAGAAAATCACAGCTACAAGGGAAACCAAATTTGATCACTACCTTTGGCAAGTCCCCCCTGCTGCAGTGTGAGATTCATGGCTTGCATCAAACTGTTACTGCACCTGGCTCACACCGCTCCCTTCAGCGAGGTACGAAGACGTGTGCAATACACTTGCCTGACTAGTGATAGGACGAGAGGCTATGGCCTCAAGTTCTGTCAGGGAGGTTTAGACCGGATGTTAGGAAAAATTTCTTTTCTGAAAGAGTGGTCAGGCATTGGAACAGGCTGCCCAGGGAGGTGGTGGAGTCACCATTCCTGGAGGCGTTAAAAAAACATGTAGATGTGGCACTTCGGGACATGGTTTAGTAGGCATGGTGGTGTTGGGTTGACAGTTGGACTTGATGATCTCAGAAGTCTTCTCCAACCTTAATGATTCTATGATTCTGTATTTCTATGATTCTGATGGGGATTTGTGTCATTTTCTCACCAGCACATGTACGATGTTCAGCAGCAGCAGGTGTAGTGTGATCAGACCCTGACTGCAGTCCACCAATCATATTAAGCAATATATACAGTAACCATAGAACTCTTACTCAGGTAAGAATACTGCTTTTATTGCTGCTATCCTATTGCTATTCGCCATTCGGAGCACACAAGAGTATTCACTCAGGTGGTATTACTGCACACGTTAAACGGAGCGCTGGACGGATACTGCGTACCCCTGTGCCTGTCTGCTTTCCGGTGCCAGCGGAGAAAAGAAGTGAGTGAGCAGCTACGGGTGCTATGAGCATCGCTTTACACCAGGCGTCTCCCTCAGCGTATTTATGCAACTGCGAGCTGCACGGTGCCGCTGCCCAGCTGGACATGGGCAAACCCAGGCAAGGGAAACCGGACAGATTTGTACAACGGAGCTGCAAGCTTGCTATGCATACAGAGCAAACACATCTAACATGGTTTGGAAGAAATTATTGAAACTGTCCATTCAGTGCAACACAAAACAGTGGAGACAAGTGTTGACTCAAAGGACCTAGTCAGCACCTACATTTTAGTCTGAGTTAATTGATGCCCAAGCCCCCTTCCAGTAAGCAGTCAAGTTTATGGTTTCCTTTAGGGGTGCTAAGGCCCAATGGTAAACTGTTTATCTTCTTTCTGTCAACACTACAGACAAGGTAAGCACAGACAGGCACAAAACCGAGGCTTGAAATGTGGTGCTGGCAAAAGTTCTGCACTTGAAGCGCGAAGTTAGTAGAGAAATTAACAGTCCTCTGCACATTTGGTCCTTAAGAGTTTAAGAAAGGTTCTTGGTTTCTAATTGCTTCTTGTTGCAAACTTACTTTGAAACAGAATTTTGAAACAAATGAAGCATTGGTTCCTGGATGTCTTTTTCTAATACAAATGTTTCCAGACTGGATGACTGAAGACTCTACGTTAGGGTATTACCAGGGGTTGGTTCCACATTCCCATCTCCAAAACCCCAGCAATCTGTGTGTCCGATGTGCTGGATCTTCTTCACCTGCACAACTCACGTGGTCAGCGCGCGGACAGTAACTCTGACCTGCTGCCTGCCTGTGAATTCGCTGTGCAATGCCTTCAAGCAGGTCTCCATGTCCATCGGTCCCAGGCGGGGAGCTGTTGTTTCAGCCAGAGGAGGCTGTATGGCTGCTCCACAGCGGCATCGCATACCGTGCTTCGTCAGCACGGAACTGAATGAAGGAGAAAGTCATCACCTGCTGAAAAGCAGCTGACTCAGGAAAGAGGGCACATTCTCGGTGTACCCTGACAACATTTTTTTGTCCAAGATTTATCTACCATTTTTCTACCCCCTCAACCTATTTTTTCCCCCTATATTCTTCACGGGTAGTTAAATTATTTTGTGTGGGGGAAGCGAGACAGCTGACTGTGGTGGCCATGAGAGGGCAGCTAATGGATACAGAGGGCACATGAAGTAGCAGAGCACTCCAGGAGGGAGACCTGGCCAGGCCTAAATGCCACAGCTGGCAGAGGAGATGGCACGTGGGCAAGAAGTGTCCCTGCTCGGCTAAGAGAAAACTCACACAAGAGAAGGGGACGGGAATACTGCAGTGGGAGAGTTGGAATAGCGTTGTGCTGATACTTGGGCTCTGGTCAGAGGGAATTTGGGGGACAAAAAAGTGGGCAGATTAGATACAAATACACTCGGGATAGGAGAGAGATCAGTAGGAGAAGTATCTCTGAGTTACTCTCACCTGAGGTGGACTCACCCTTACCCACCGAATCGTTCATAGCTTAACATACCCAGGATTCTTCCCATGCTGTTTCTCATTTTACCGAGGCATCTTGCCTTATTCTTACCAAAACCTGCTGCTAGAGGATTGGCTTGTCGTCCCAACATAGAAAAGTAACTTGTTTAGAGAAAGATAATATTATATATTCCTGGAGTTTTTATGCATGTGTGCAAAATCCGAAGTATTTTTCTCTTTCTGTAGCACTGCAGTGGCTACTCTCTGTACATCAGAAGTTGTACTTTGTGTTAGTCTTTTACATTTCTTTCATTTCAAAAGAAGTTCTAGAGAAATGACTCCTGGGATACAGTTTTTAACCGGACCAGTTTAGAAGCTAATCCCAGGCTCCCAGCTGGATTATTACAGGTGCAATAGTTGGTCCGGATTGGGATGTCAAAATGAAAAGGTTGGGCAAGATTTACAGCTTCAGGCTTAACATCCAGTTTTCCTTGAAATAAACACAAATTTGTGGCTCTATAAAACATGCCCACTTTGAGGAAACACACTGAGAATTGCTGGTGGGGAGGAACTGTAGTATGACTAATGAAGAAACTCTCTCTGTAGCACTGGCACGTGCTTGGGTGTCCCCTTTTTGCAGACAGAGCCCAGCTTCACCCAAGCCTGAGAGAGAGGAAGGAGGAAGGAAGGGAAGAGGTATTCCTCTACCCTATCAGCTCCCTATGGTTTTCATAAAAGCTAAGTGCAATTGCTGATTCATATGCTTCCCTTTTGGTCAGATGAGTTGCTAAAGCAACTATAAGAAAGTAAATTAAAAGCAGATCAGAGATTAAATCCCTATGGGATTTTTTTTCTCTTGGATTTTGGCTGCTCCTTACAGACATCTTCTGTTTTTGTAATCTTCTTTGTTAATCCTAGGTAGCTGCAGGCTTCTAGATTTCAGAATAGGTCAAGTTTTGCTACAACTCTCAGTATCACAAATTCCTACGTTAGAAGTTTGATGGCTCTTCATTTTTGTGCAACTCTGTAATCAGAAATCAAAAGCAATTGTTCATCTTTCTGGCTGCAGGTACTGCAAACCGCACACATGCTAGCCCCGTTACGGGCAGCAGTGTAGCCTCCTGCTATTGGCACTCACGGACTGAGGCTTGTTGTCCTGTATCTACCACAAGCAAAGCACTTTATTAATGATACCTATACAGAGCTCTTCAATTTCTTAGGATGTTTCAGAACAGAAACCTGTGGCAACAGGAACCTCTTTACAAATCATGTGTAAGTCCTGCTAGCCATCCGAGCTATGTGCGTAGAGGTTTTAGACCGGGGAATTCAAACGCTGGTGGCTGGATATTTACTTCTTTACTAGGAAGCTGTGTACGAGTGAAGCAGCAAAAACCCCCAAAAGACATTACTTACTTCAAGCTAGTAATTTAGGCTGTTTAGTCAGTGGCTCTGCTTACAAACTCTTTTATGGGATGCCTTATCCTATTTTGAGATAGATGTCAGAGACAGGTGGAATGAACTGCATTTGAGGGACGCCTCTAGCCCCCCGCTGACCATGGAAGCAATCAGCTTAAGCTCTGCAGCTTGCTTTTAGACTGCTGAAGGTAGAAGCAATGAATCCATGAAATGTCTAAATCTCTGCTGGTTCAGAGCACAAGACTGAATTCGCTTCATGGACAAGCAGGGTGAGCTTGGGTCTACACGCAAGACTGTTTGAACACATCCCTAATTCATCCTGACCTTCTCATGGAAAAGCATAATGGGCTGTATTTCTCATCAGACACGTGTAGCAGCAGGCAGCACATTCTTGCAACTTGTCCCAGAATACTCTCTGGGTTTGAAACTTGTTTTGGTTTAGTGAATGCTGGATACGGAAATGGTCTCACTAATGCTTATGCAGGGACAGTGCTACTTCTAGCTGATAATCCATGGCTTGTATACAGAAGGATCCCCTTAGATCTTCTAGAGACAGTTCTGCATTCGGAGACTGGTTGGTCCGTTGTTTTCTATTACCCCATTTTTGGAAAGATTCAGAAAGAACTGCTAATTTCTGAAACAGTCTCTCATACTGTAATAAAACATATCTTCTATGAGCATAATAACTATTTTAAAAATCTGAAATTATGCTTAAAATCTTGCATTATTTCAAACACAGGCAAAACCACCCTTCTTGTTCAGCATTTTTTTGTTCTAGGAACCTTGTTTCCTCGTGAGATCTTAATTTCATTTAGAACTCTAAAATCCCTCAAATTAGTAGATAAATCAACAGTTTCTCCTCCTGCAAATGCGGCATGTAATTTTGTGCCTTCTGCACAAAGGTTCCTAAGTCAGATTGGAAGCTTGGCTGTGACAAATACATATAAAAGGTACGATGTATAGGACTAAGAGGTTTGCAGTATTATTCACCAGGGAACCATCGGTAGATTTTTATGTAATTTCTTCCACTCACGGGCATTCATTGACCTTTCATCTATGACTTATCACTGTAGAAGGAAAAGAAGAAAATGCAACCTGGTGAGCTTTTTGCTTTATCAACCGCTATGAAATCCTTCGATCCCCAGTAAAGTGCCAGTTGGATCAGATGTCACAAACAGAAAAACTACGGCTAGCACAGAAGATCCATCCACTTCAGTAAGTAAATGCCACCAGCCCTGAGTCTCTATTATTATTAGATCTTACCTCTGCATCTTTAGCATAAGTGAACATGATGCAAGAGCTTGTAAAAATCACACAGCAACTCTTAATAAACAGACAGAAAGACTACTTCGATCTCCTACCTCAGTTTGCTGCCAACGCAGAGAAACATGAGGGAGCACCAAGGGTAAATGTGAGCAATAAAACTCACTGAGTTGACTGAAGGAATATCAGTTCAGTGTCATGAAACAGCAAATGACAGACCAATCAGATGAAAAGATCAGGCACAAGTACCTGCAGACCTGCATGCGGATAGTCTTCTTCTCCCTGCACTTCTTTTAGGTCCTAATTGAGCAATGTATGTGTGGATGTGCCTTACTGCATCAGGACTAAAGACATTTAAATCACAAATGAAAAGACAGTCTACAACTAAATGAAGATGATGATAGGTTTAGGGACACAGATTATGCTGTTTTATTGATCAGTATGGCGCATAAAAAGTGAGCCTTAAAAAACTATTTCCTCCTGCTTCCACTTCAAATTCATTGACATTTGTATTTTACTTATATTTTTCTTTCATCTTATTGTTAAATGTTGGCAAAGACTAGAATGTTAATTTTAGTGTGTATAAATAATTTATTGAATAATAATATATGAAAATGAATTTATATGCTTCTCTATAGGAATGACTTTCTATTACTGAAATTTATTAATCAGCACATTCCACTCCATCAAGCCTAAATTTTTTAAGGAAGAGGAGGGGAGGGGGTGGAGAGGCGGTTTGGAAAAATGCAGTACAGTGGGCTGACTAAATCTGAATACTTGGTCTCTGAAAACACAGATATCGGTGCAATTCAAATCATACTGATGAGATACAGAACAGTTATATGCAGTCATAATAACAATTTATATGCCGTCAATATTAATAGCAGTGTCTGAGAATACAGTTTTAAAATAAGTACATACAGTTTTATTAAGTATAAAAAGACACCGTGCAGAGCACAATACAATATATTTCATTTTTAATTCTGGTAGTTCTCAAACTCCACTGTCTTAATTGTCACCAACGACCACTGGATAGAATTACTTGTCTGTACAAAATGAGGCTTCTCTGGATGAATTCATGCTGTTTGGTTTTAAAAATATAGTAATTTCCTTTCAATGGCTACTTACACTAATCAAACACTGTCAAGACTGTTGGCTAGCCTGCATTTAGTTTCTAACATATGCTATGACACTGGCAATTTCCCCTGTTTTAGCCTCTCTCTGTTTGAGATTAAGTCCTTCAAAATACTAATTGTTTCTGGCTTTCTTCCAAGTTCACAACCAGAATGCTGGTTCAGATCATTTCTACATTCCCCATGTTACTAAACTTTCACTGACATCAGCTAGAGTGTTCAACATGCAAGGACTGTAAGGTTGTCCCCTAAGCTCCTTTTCTTCCCCAGTCTTTTCTAACGAAGCATAGAAGACATGCTGAAAATTATTATTTTTTAGAATTTGGGGGTTCCATTTTCTTATTTTCTTGAAAGTAGATGACATTTATAGCCTTCCTGCTTTGACTATTTTCTTTGGAAAAGCAGACATGTAAACTTCAGAACTTAGTTATGTATTTCATTTGAACATTCCAATTTGGTTTAATTAAAAAAAAAAGGACTCTAACTTTAAATTGATTTAAACAATAATGTGAGTCTTAAAAGAAACAACTTACACTTCCTCTTCTCTAAAATATATTAACATTAGACTGAAAAATAAATTAAAGAATATCAAAAAGCTGAGATTATGCTGTCACAGTAATATCTGCCAAACAAAGCTTGGTCTTTTGCTAACATTAGCTTACTACACTTGAAATACATGCTAAGCAAAGACCCTACTTCTCTAACAGGTACATTCAATATATATTTTATGGAATAAATATATAATATATCCAGTTATAGATTTCTGAATGACTATAATAGATACAAGCAATACTTACATTTAAAAATACAGTTCTAGGTTTCCCTAACTTTGCTACTAATAAAATTAAAATTGACCTAAAACCTTCTCACTCTGTTGATGCATAATAAAATATATGGGAACACCAAGAGTAAAAAGCCAATTGCTTCTACAAATGGAATACTTTATAAATATAGTAAATTGCTATTTCCAGAGGAAAAATTGAAAATTATAAACAGGAAGTTAGGTTAAAACAGCTCTACAATATATAGTACAAAGTGGCTATGAAGTGTGATGTATGAGTTTGATGTCAGTGGCAAAATTTTGAACTGATGTAGTTGTTCATTTCTGGAGATAACGGTAGTGAAAGATTCTGTCCCCAAAAGCAGCCAATCTTGATCTCCTTAAAACAAAACTTTCACTGACTAGAGAAAGCCAACTGGCCAATTTGTCAGAGTAAGGAGTGCAAGATTAGACCAAACAAAATTATTTGGAAGCCCTGAACTTCTCTGTTTCATAGGGTTTACCTATCATGCTGTTCTCATTAGGAGTAGATTCACAGAAGTACTATGTATCTGTGACAGCCGTGTGATGAAAAGCTTTATCATGAAGGTACCCTCCCTATGGCTGTCTTAACTACATTATTTTTGTACTGCACATTCTCCAGATGAATTCTATTTTGTGTTCCTGTAGTTTTTTTCCTTTTGCTGGAATACTGAAGTACAGCTCTGGTTGCTTGATTACTGAACTCTTGATCCAGGCTTTTTTTTCCTTGAGAATAACCTAGAATAAGAGAAACGCATTTCTCAGAGCAAGCACAAGGAATTGAGGAATTCAGTTGCCGGCTGTCTCTGACTGCCTTTCTTTCCTTTCAGTTTAAAGAAAAATGTCAAATCAGTAAAAATACCTTACTTGCTAATGAAAAGATTTAGGTACCTGAAAAAATGGAAAATTAACATGAATTCATGTTAGACTGTGCCGCTTGTATGTTTGTCTCCTGCAATGGACCTGTTTTACACAGAAAGCCAAAACTTACTTCATAAAGTACTGTTTATACCTCTTGCCTGAGTCGAGGCCCTGAGGTGGGATTCAGATCCCACTTGGAGCCTTTGTTTGCATCAACAAAGCTGGACTTCTGGTTGTCACAGGACAGGGGGTCTACAAGGTGGGTTTTTTTTCCCCTAAATATGAACAGAGGTCAGTGTCAACATTAATAATCATGAAACCATTACTGGGAGCTTCAGCTTCTGACCATTTGGAGACTTTCTGAGTCACCTGTAGACTCTTACTGGTACAAACATCCTGTCCGGGGAACACCTGGTATGAGATGTCGAGGATGGGGATGTAAGTCACTGGGACATGCTTCCTACTCGATTTCATCTGGGCAAATAAGAGTATATCTATAAATGTATTCATGTCACAAACTCTCACTGATTTCAGAAAAAGCGTATGTATGGACAATCTCTGTACCTCACATGCCATGTCTTTTGACTACACTGGGAAACTTGCAAGCCTCTTGGAAGCTATTGTAATATTGAATGTCAGTCAAGAGTGAATGAAATGCTTCCTGTCAAACTGGGGATGAGAAGTCAGCACTTGTGGGTTCCCTGCAGAGGAACCACAGAATGAAGTCGCGGTTCCCTGGAGCAGGGAAGGGACTAGGAAGGTTTTTCTTCACTTACCAGCAGCACATCTCCATGTTCTGTTGCAGAGTTGTAACACAGTATTTGATAATACATTAAATTGTGTCTAAATCCAGTAGCATATTCTCACTTGCCACAAATGCTCTGGTTTTTATTTAAAAAATGTTCTCAGGAACTACAGACTTCTCATGCAGTCTAGTCCGCAGGTAAGCCAGAGCTGCACAGTGCCTATTGATCTTGGGGTTATTAGTTGGAAATTGGCTCCAGAATTTGTTAGGGCCTTTCACCTATTTTTAAAATGCATTCTTACTGGGACAGAACGCGTGGAAATGTACCAGAGAATGAGCTCTGATCATACTCCCTGCAGCATGGGTTTGCTGGGGCCCCGAGGGCACTGCCAGCTCTGACCCCTCCCGGAGCTCCCCCCACCCTGTCCCCGGCCCAGGACCCCGCCTCAGCCCCCCGGGGCCATCAGCCCCCGCCCCAGCGATGCCGCAGTGGGGCCGCTCTCCAGCCCCCCACAGCCCTGCCCTGCCCGGCAATGGGCCCCGCCGAGCCGGTCACACCTGTGGGCCCCCGTCCCAGGGAGGTGCCCGACGCCCGGGGCTGGGGCTGCCCCGGTGCCCCTCAGCTGCCCTGCTCCCGGCTGGGACAGGCCCTGGCGCCAGGCCGGGCCCTGACGGAGCCCTGGGCCCCGGGAGCTGCCAGCCCAGGCCGGGTGCCGTCAGCGGGCCTTAGGGAAGACCAATGAATCCTCTCACCTACGACATATGGTTTTGCTGTGTAGTTTGCTGCTGTTGCTGCTGCTGAATGAGCAACTGCTGCTGCTGCCGGCGCCGGGCTGTTCTCAGTTTCTCGAAGCGAGCCTCCATCTCCTCCAGCACCTTGGGAGTGTAGCGTACCACCAGCTTGACACTGTCCTTAGCCGCCTTCAGCAGCTCCACCGCCTTCTCATGGTGCTCTCCTTCCACGCTCTGGGAGCAGGGAGAACAGATTTAATAACGAAAACACTGCTTTGATCTACAGCTCTGTCCTCTTTTTCGTACGGAAAGGCTGTCGGGGTTTTAGGAAGTTTCCACACCTTACATTTTTCAAGGGACCATTAAGGGAAAGTGTTGAGTGAAGTAAGATTCATGCACTGCTGGGAATGTATTCGTTTTCATATTTTAAATAACTCAAATCTCGTTTAGGTCGCATTACAGACCTGATTTCTGATCTGTGTGAAAAGGAGGGGAAATACTCAACAAGCTTCATGCAAACAAAAATAATGTTTAAAAACCCCAGACCTGGGAGTAAAAACTCAAACAGTCTCCTTGCAAGGTACAAAACGAAATATTGAAATGTTGGTATGAAATGAAGAAATTGCCAGTTTGAAATCGCGCTTCCTTTCTTTCGCCCAGGCCCTGTCTGGATCCCGTGGGGAGAGACGCGGGGTGACGAGGCAGTCACTGAGCTGCCCGCGAAGGAGCAAGCCCGCTGCTCCCAGGGACAAGCCGCGTCTTGGAGAGTTAATGGCATTGCTCACATGCTCAGCATTTATGTGACACGGGTCCTCCACTGGAAATAAACTAGTCTTTATGTGGTTCTTTGTAAGCAATCAAACACTAACAACTGAAACATTGCGAGTTCTTGCTGAAGGAATATGTATTTTCCCTCCCCTTCTCGAAAATGGTTTACAGTAAGATGATACGTGCTGTGAAATCAGAAGTATTCCCAAAGGGGCTCGAGCTCTGATTTCTATGCTAACATTGTTTGAAACGGTACATTTCCAAAAGGGGGAGGTGACTCGGCTGTGAAAAGAGTATTTAATTTCTATCATTAAGTGGACTGACTGGAGTGCCTTTCAGGCATGTGGATTGTTCCACGCCTTAAGAGAAAGCGAGAAATGTTCTAATGGTGTATGATTGCCCATGTGTGCTGTACGACATATTCCAACAAACAAAAGTATTTCTGCACAGAAGAAAAAAGATCGCACAACTGAGACCTTCACATGGATTTAGACCATTTAAAAAATAAGTAATTTTCTTCCCACATACAATAAATCAAAGTTTTACTACATGCTGTGTTTTAAAACTCTTATGTATACCATGCTGTTTAAAATGAAACTATACCCATAGGCTTCCAAAGAGAAGCAACAGCATTCAAAATATTTGAAGTTTGATTCATGCTAAAAGAATAACTTAGCATCATTATAGCAACTGTCAGAAGAAAATTCTTTCCATTTTAATTTCTCCTATTTGACTGAGTAGCATTGTGCAAGAACAGTGAATAAGAATTAATTCTGCCATGGCACACTATGAGCTAGAAATAGTGATTTAAAATTTTCAAAAAGCAGACACTATACACTTCTACATAAATAATATAAACAACACAATTCAAGCTTATTGCCTTGCTGTTTATCTTTATTCTCTTGTTAAATATCCTTCAACATATTAACACAAATAATTATTTCATGTCTGGGTCAACTAACTAGACTCAGGAGTTTCTACAGAAATGTTAAGATGCTTCAAAAATATAAAGGCAACTTAGAGAAATAATGAATGTCATTTCAGGTGCTGAAATTATTACCAGAAACAGAGAAAACCTTGAAGTAAACAGACATTTGATTGTTGAAATAAATGACTTCATGTTTTTGAACTGTATGTTCACAAAATTCCTTCTATTAAAGATCTTCAAGAAAATTCATGATCTGTGATAACCAGATTTGCTAGAAATTGTGATTGGGATAAATCTGCTGAACAAGCACTGCTACCCAGAAGTAATTTGGAGAGAAAAGAGTTTATTTACAGATATTTGAAAACGAGAAAACTGTCGCTGCATCAGAAACAGTGAATGATTCTAGTGCTCCACAGAGAGCTAAAATAAAAAGCTATAGATGCATGGGGTGTTTTGTGAAATTGCTTCAACCAGCCAACCACAGATACAAATGAAAACCTCTTCCCCATGTCCCCTACCCCACAACTGCTCAGTGTTAAAGAGGTGATGATAACTAACACATACTAGCTATCTTTTATAACTCATTGCTTTGTGACTGGCTTTGATATTGGCTTTTGTAAACACAGTTCTCACCTTCAAAGGAACTGTATAAAAGTTGGCAGTGTTTTATATTTCATTTTTCGCTTGTGAATCATGGTCAGTACGACGTGGCACGGACATTCAGAGGAAATGACAGTGTACTCAGTGTTGTTGTGATCAGTTTTGCTGTGGAACAGTATGAACTTAGAATAGGCTATGAATAAAAATTGTAAGCTCTCAAGCTACATGAAGCAGCTAAAATATTCATTTGCTTTCAAAGAGTTGGATGGTTCTAACTGACATCAACAAGCAATTGTGATTGTATCTGTTCTGCAGGGGAATAACAAGATGGTGCACTTTAATACTTTATACAACTTAGAAAGCTGTATTTAATTCATGATTGCCTATTTTCTTTCCCATTTGCCTCCAGCCTTTTTCTTCCAGTTTACAGTCAGTATTTTCTAATTAGAAACAAAGGGTTTGACTTTGTTGCTATCCAGGTCAATGGAAAACTCCATTACTTGAATAGTAATGATACAGAATAAAGCCTAAAGCTCTGAACCATAACCAAAGAGGCAGAAAATAACAAAGGCAAAGTAAAAGATAGTGCTGCTAAATACGAATCCTACTCTCCAAACATACCTAACTCAAGTCTTCACAACTACAGTTTTCAGCTGCTATTACTATGATTGCTAGACTTGCTCTTAATGTCTTCATTGATGCTTCCACTCGTATTTCCTAGGCGTTACAAATGCTTCACCTGCGTGGCAGTGGCTACACAACTTCCACAGCAGAGCCCCTTGGAGTATGGAAAAGAGCTTATACCAGCACAGGACGTTGTTTTGCTGTTTGAATTCTACCGCCTCTGCAAACCTTCAAGGCTGTGCTGGCGAAGGAATCCTGCTGGTATCAGTCATGCCTGTGCAAGGGATTTTGTTGACTGGATTACACTGGCTGGGGACATTGCGAGGATCTGACACTCATGTTATTTTAGAACTGCCTACCAAACATGGGATTTAACAAATTAGTTTTGGAATGTATAGCTTTATTTAACATGTAATTTTTGATTACATATATTTATATATACTTAGGTCTGTATTTCCCTTACTGCATTGGCAGACTGCATCAAAAAAATGGATGCAAAATACTGCAGAGACAAGAACAGCTGAAAGAACTGCAGATATGGTGTGTGGAAACACCATCCGTTACTGTATCCAGGCTCACACACTTGTCATAAATATAAAAGAAAAGTATATATATAAAAAAAATCCCACTCTCTTGTAAACAAAAAAAAGAATCTGATTGTTACCTGAGAAGAGTATTTTTATTAGATATCTGTAAGCAAATGCTTCGGTGAGAAATTAGCTGTTATAAACCTGTTTTGTATCCCCTTCTGTATCTGACTCACACCAGGTATCTGACAAATGCAGAACCTTTGCCAGATACGAACAGCCACCAGCAAGTGCCTTTGCTGAGCCATCTGCTGGGCTTACTGCTTTCAATTTCCTTTACTTTTAGGGGGTGTGGGACAAAGTATGTAACAAAACCCCCAGCATAGTGAAAAAACACTTCTTTAACACCCGGTGAAACAGCTCAAGGAACAGTCGTCCCAGTCATGCTGGGACAACAAATCTGGATTCTGAACACACAGCTCTAATTTTATGTTGATAATTATAAAGTTGGATAACCCCCAAGTTTTGAGCACAAACAAGTTACAGATATTTCAGTTTCATTTCATGTTCCGCTGCTGAGCCTTCTGTTGTATTGTACATACTGTATATTATTTGCTTTTCTCCAGCTAAATTGAGAGAAGCACAGAGTGAACCAGTCCCAGTGAACAATATTAAATTTAGACCTTTTTCCTCCTGTCTCAAGCTGTCTGCAAGCAAATTACCGCTTCTGTAATTTTTGCCATTTTATGAATTATATTGTATGGGCTTAATTCAGCCCAAGACTAGTATATGAACAGTTGCTCCTAGGCATTATTTTAAGTATGCAACTGCAATTCAAACTTTAATTTCTGTTGTTTAGACTCTGAACACAAAAATATTTCTGTTGCATCTTGGAATCAGCTTTCTCATGTGCTGTGCCTACATGCAAATGCGAATTTTATATTGTGTTTTTTTTGCTACATTAGGTTAATATACATTCTAGAGCACATTCATGAAAGTTTTTATACAGTGTCATGAAATAGAGGTGACAACAGTCAAATTCAGTGTATCTTGACATCTGAAGGTTCACCACGTTCCTCCCCTGTATTTGCCTAGACGCTGTTGACAGTAAAAGGATTTTTCAAGAACCATCCAACGATTAGCGAATGTAAACTCTTATCATTTGTTTTTTTGTTCACATGTTGAAAGAAGTGCTGAACACCAGCAAAATTATTTGATCTACTTCCAATCAGTGAAGTTCAGGTAATTTATTTATTAAAAGTTCAGTTGATTTCTTTTTCCCTGAGACTAAATAACTTTTTCAGTGGGTGTTCTTTTTTTGTTTTGTATCTTTTCTTTCTCACTGTGTACATGGGCAAGTAAGCTTCCAGAGCTATTATTTCTCTTTTGAGAACATGATGGTTGACAGAAGTACTAAAAAGTCTGTCTGAAGTGTTGCACTGATATTTTGTTTCAAGAGAAACGGAATAGCTATTGTTGAGAGAAACACATTACAACATGAAAGCATGCAGAAAACAGCATTTTCTTCATTCTTTATGGGCTTGCAGCAAAGAGGAAATTTAAGTTGGAAAGTCTTATATTTATGACTGGATTCAGAAACTGCTCCTACGTGCCTTTGGTGTATTTAAAGATGAGGTTTAGATGCAGGTTTTGCATGAAAAAGGATTATGTTTTCAGTAAGAGAAGTGTAGGGTTATATGAATGAGTATGCTTACCCTTTCAGTACCTTACACTCCCTTGTAAAGGGGAGCAAAATGCAAAATGAAAGGCAGAATTTGACCCATATCATGTATTCAGAGCCTTATTTTTCCTCTTTATTCCAAGAGCCCTTTTATTTTTACCTCCATACCGACATTCAAAGTGAACTACTACAAAACACTCCACCCTGAAGTATTGACTTACACGAAAAATGACTGCGTAAAAAATCTACCTTTTTACTGAAAATACGTGCTCTCTGTATGTGTTTGTTTGTACAGCTGATTTCTCTGACAAAGGTATCACAGCTGGGTCAATGTCACTGAAAGCAAGCTGGAATGTAACTTCCATTGCAAATCAGCACCAAATGTGCTTATCAAATTTCTTTTAAGTGTTTAAATGCTTTGAAGGTCACAAGGCTGCACAAGTGCCACTGAGGCATCACTGTGCTTGGAAAGGGCTGTGTGCCTCAGAGGCTATGAAGTGCAAGAATGGCAAAGCCTGTTATTACACTTTTACTGCAAAAGGCATTTGCAGAATTATCAATTAAGAAGGACACAGCTTCCTTGTAAATTAAGCATGTGGTGTGGATTTAAAATGAAGCTCTTCAAACGCTCTCCACTACAACAGAAATTGTAGTGGCACAAAGTTGTCGATGCAGCTTCGCCTCACTGCATCACAAATGCGCACTGAAGGTCTCTCACAGAGCTAATTCTTTTTGTTTCATATGGCTGCATTTTAAATCATGGTATTAGAACAGCTGTGAAAAATGAAAATCCAGATGAAAATGAAAACTCTAATATATTTCCACATACCACTCCATTAACTGAAAGCAGCTGGTCCCCCCGTTTGAGCCCTCCATGCCTTTCTGCCACTCCTCCGGGAATGATGCGAGAAATATAAATAGGTGAATTTTGTTCTTTTCCTCCCATGACATTAAAGCCCAGGCCTTCATCAGTCTTTGGCAGCTCCACCACTCGTGGGTGTGAATGGCCTTCGCTTGCAGCAAAAGCAGCAACTGTTGCCTAGAAGAAAAAACCGGAGTGATTTGGCTGTGTAGGGAGAACACTGATATACACTCTGTTGTTCATTTGCAGGAAGAACTCACTCCTGTGAAAACATTTCAGTATCTTATTCTGGCTTTTTCTGATTGTCTGAAAGCGTTTTAAAAAAAACTAAATTCCATGCCAATGTGTTTTGAAACAAAGTAATAAGCAGAGGAACAGAGAGTTTAGGTGACTTGTCAAAGGTAACGCAGAAAGTTAGCGGCAGAGCCAGAAGTAGGCACAGGGAAGCCTGACTGCATGGTGGTGAACACTGCTGATCACTGGTGTGTTTCATCTTTGCCTTTTCACAGGGAGAAAATTTAATACCGTAGGATAAGACAACGCAATCTCTGCTGTGTTCCTAGTTGAAACAAAGTGGATGAACTGAATGGTTAACTCTCTGCTCTGCTTTCAGAGGTACGGAATGATTTATTTTATTCTTTGATCACAGAAAAAATCCTAAAAGAATATTCTTCTTTTAAAAATTTAAATTTATAATCATTATGAAATCTTGCAAACTAAATAAGTCCTGGAACAGGAATATGAGTTTTTAGAATACACTTGGATCAAAATTTTTATTGAAAAATTAAATATTAAGACAACGGGTTTATAAATCAATTAGAAAAATTCTAGACCGTTAATCTTACTCTGGCAAAAAACGCCATGTAACAAATTATAAAGCTTGCATCCAGAAAAGTATTACATCTTATACTTCATTTTTCACTACAAGTATTTTCTACTTATAGATGTCAATAAATCATTACATAAACATTAAGAAAATCCTTTATCCTTTTCAACGTGAGTTTGTAGTCCAAACTGCTCGAACAATTCTGCATTAAGCTAATGTTTTTTAAGCATCCTAATAATGCTTATGCTTAATAGAAGCTAGTGGATGATGTGACACAATGGATCATTTTGTTACATGTTTTTGCACATGCAGACCTTGTCATCATGCATACATTTTATGTCAGACATGAATGCACTAGGAGAATGCAATGCAGACAGCCCAGAAATAACCAGGAAATACTGCGATATTGAAACATTGCTCTGTAACCCTGCTGTTCTATATGAATAAGAAATGAGAATGGCAAACACTAATTGGATTTCTCCCCATTTACTACACAACATAGCAATAGTTTCTATGTTTTCCTGCAGTGTAGACAAATCAGGATCTCATATATACATTTCCCTATATAGTAGCATAGACCTTACTAATTTACATTGGCCATTAACTTTCAATTAGAAGAAGGTGAAAATCAGAACAGCCTACAGAAAGGAACGTTCTACTTATTAAGGACAATACACTGCAATTTAGTGCGTATTAGGTTATTTGCTGGCTACTGTCCAGCTTGCTTCCCTAAAATACTGCAGAAACAATTTTGTAACACACTCCCAAACTTCATCTTCTGATACAGCTTTAAATGAAAATCTCTTAACACAAATACATAATGGTAAGATCTTCCATTAAGATTTCAGGGAGTTTTGTTACTAACTTCACAGCAGTGGGCCCATAAAGAAATAGCGCTAAAAATATATATATATGTGGCTTTTGCAGGTTTACCTGTTTTGCATAGTATCCGCTATACCACCCAGAAGATAGCGTTGAGTACAAAATGATAATGGGAAAAAGAAAGCCATGGTGGACCTCTCTGTTTAGAAGCATCTATCTTTGTGCATGTTATGAGAACACAGAGCATATTTCATACTGGCACATAGAATGGGTTCTTTCATGGTTGTGTGAATTCCTTTAGAAAATTATAATTTTAGTAGTAGCAGTCATGTAGCTGTCATGGTCTAAGGATACAAGAAAGGCAGCTCCACATGGACAAAGAGACAATATGCTTTATTAAAACAGATAATGCATCAGAAAAAAATGGGCTTGCATTTGGCTGTGGAGTCTCTTGATCAGGCCATTTTTGTCACTGTTCATCCTTACCACTTGCTCAGTACCTACAGTTTCCATTAGTTAAAGTGGAATTTTGACTGTTTAGTTTCTATCTTCCAAATCATTGTGTCCTCTCTAGATGAGCTGTATGGGAAAATAGTCCATTAAAATATTGATTGTTGCAGGCAGACTTCTACAGAACGAACCAGTAGATTTGCTTTTGCAAAGCAACTTTTCAAAAAGCATCAATTTCCATAAAATCATTCTCTTTTCTTAAGCTACAGAAGCAGCATAAAGGTTGAAATTTTCCATTATGATTGTTACCTGGGAAGTAGCACTGGTTCTAGACTCTGGGCTGCCACTGATGTCTAAATTTTCTTACAGTGTACACACGAATACCTGAAACACACACGCGCACAGTCAATTACTAGGTCACTTTGGTAACACTTATTTCAACAGTTGCACGCATCCTACCTTTGCAGTGGCCCTGGCTCGGAATTCGGGGCAGCCATTAACTGTTATGGTTTCATGCATGTATTGATACACCTAAAATGTTCATGAAAATAAAATGAAATTAATTATAGAAGCAAAACAAGGACTTTATATTAACCCAGACAGGACAGTCCCTTTTCCTCACAAGACTACCTTTCATTAACGCTGTATTCATGCACCACATAGTTGAGCGTCTGCTAAACTGGTGCATGCTTAGGTTTATAGAAAATATCAATCTGTGTTTCTCATGACACTTTGCCAACTTAACTGTGCATCTTCCAACATGATTCCCTTCCCACCTCTAGCGCATCATTTCCCAAAGCCAAGACAGTTAGGTCTATGTTATAGATTGATTTGCAGGCAGATGATCTGAACTGGTTTGAGTGGTGTCTTAGCCTCCACCGATGGATTCTTTGTTCTTTGAACTTTCCTGTGAACTAAAGACTTAGGAGGCTGATTTAAAAAAAAAAAAAATACTAAGTTGCTCAGCATACGGATGCTGAAGAATGGAAGTGGAAATTAAATTTTGGAGGAAGGTCAAAGTATTGGTTTCCATCACCCATAGCTAGGAATGGGGAAAAGGGCTGGCAGTCTGGTAGGTCAGACATGGACAATGGGTAAGATCATCCCTGGAACTGTATGGTTACATAAATGGCATAACATCACCACTGCCAATATGTACAACTTTCTGTCTGTTCGTTTTTCTGGTATACACTCCTGGCCCCACTCTTCCTTTTAAAAATCTTCAGTAAGGAGACAGGAAAACATGCTTTCACATTGCTATTGTTCTCTAGATTGTGAGGCTCTTGGATGAAAAATATCAAAAACTGCATTAATAATAACCAGTTATTTTGAAATCAACCTTAAAAATTAAAAATATTTATGTTTAATGTATGGACATTTTTTAAACACAAATGTGAATGCAAATAAAAAAAATCTTTTATTTAATTGTTTTATAAAACCACCAAACTTAAAAAAATGTTCCTGTACGCCACTGATTTACTCTGGGCATTTTCTTGACCTACTTCATAACAAATTTTGTCTTTTCATGCGCTTTATGTCTCAGATTGCATTCCCCAGAGAGAATCTTTGCTGGTAAAGTACGTTAGCTTTCACAGCAATCTCTTTCTTAGGGTCCTTGAGGACTGCAGATTCAATCGTATTTTCCAAAATATATTTACCTTTCACTGATTTGGTGATACTTCAGCAGGAGTGCTAAAACTTCCCTCTTTGGCAGTGTAAATGTTACTTTGGCAGACAAGGTGTCAGATCCTGTACTTAATTGACCTATAAACCACAGTTTATCCCACCAAAACTTCCCCATCCCCCTTATCCTGATGACTTGTCATGCAGCATCATAACAATGCACCTCTCTTCACTGAGCCTGTTATTATAAAACCTACACACTGACGAACATATTGCTACAAACACCTACAGGCAATTAAGTCGTGTAGCTCATTTCGGATCTCAGTGGACAGACACAGTGGTAATCAAACACTCTTGAGTAATAAAATGTTTGAGATGTCTTACCCCCAAACCTTTTTTGAGGGATATCATACACAAGGGAAAGGCAAACAAGGAAAGGAGATAACAAATGCAATCCATTTTAGAGATCTGAATATGCTAAACACTTTAAAAATACAGCAAGAAGTTTTATTTGTCTTGACTATTGCACGTAAGTCATCCTATGACTTAATTCAGAAAAACTTGGGCCAGTGAAAAAAACTGAGACAAGGGAAGCACATTGAAAAGTTTCCTGCTTTCTCAATTTGACATCAAATCTTGCTTCCATTGGTAAAATTGACATTGACCTCAGTAGAGGCCAGGATTTTTCCCTTAATTTTAAAAATATGGAAAAAGAACACTCTTTTATAGTCTCTAAAGGACCTCTAGTTTGTTCTGTCTGTTCTGGATGACGCCATCATAAACATGGATTGAGCCTACGTACTCAGCATTATCCTGCACAGATCAGTTCAACATTTATTGTGTTATGTCGTAGGACATATTCTTACATAATGATAAGAACAACTACTACATTATATAAGAATACTGTGTAATTGCAGTAATGAATCACTAAATACTTCAAAACCTACACTGCGTTGAACCACTGATAATGCTGGATTTTCTTGATATCTGCAGGTTCCCCTTTATCTTCAAGCCTAAGAGCTGACTGTACGTATCGTTTTTGCTTGCACAGCTATAAATGCTGTGGCTAGCTGTAATGTCTAAAAATATATATTTGATTACTGAACATGACATGAAATTGACATGAAATGACATGAAATTGTTTTGAAAACAGGTCACGACTTCAGATATAAGAACAGTTACTAGAAGTTCTTTAAAACTTTCATTACTAAGGTAGAACATCACAAAAGTGAGCTGATAATGATACATTCATGTGACTATTGGCTAGGTTTGATGTCATGTAACTCCACATTGTCTGCATCCTACCAGTATGTAGCTAGTAGGCCTCATAATATCCAATATTGTGGGAACTAATTTGTATACTGGTGAAAGAAGAAACTCATTAGTGTGTAATTAAAATAATACTCTAAAAAAGAATCAACCGACTCAAAAACTTCTGAAAAATATGATCATTAATGTCATATAATCCTTGTGTTCATCTGTAAATTCTCAAAGATAATGGATTTAAAATGGTGTTCTGCAAACAGTTATCAGTGATCATAATATCTATAGCACAGTTCTTAGGAAAAGAAGTCTTTCATATCAAATCTTACTCTCTATAAGCAACAGATGCAACCAGTCTTCAATATCTGCTTGAGGCATTCGCAAATCTAATTCTACTATATGACTCTTACATAATGTTTAATGTAATTTGAGTTTAAGAAGGATAAAACACACCTACGTGACTTTCTTCTTAAGTCAGTTTAACAACCAAACACAGATTAACTGTATCTGTTCCACCAAGCCCCTTAAACTCTTTGTAGGCTTCAGATCTAATCATTGCTCATTCTAGCAATGCAGAAAAGGACACTGAAGTCCATAAATAATCATTGTTTGTCTGTAGTCACACTAACCCCTTTATCTATGCTGTTCTCAGCACCACCTTAGCCATGATTTGTGCACAACAAATCCATTCTGCTGCCTCTTCTCTGTACACACAAAAGATAAACTGAAAATGCTCTTTGTTCTCAAACTAAATAAGGTGGCATTTAAATCCTCCCGGAGTGGAATATTGCTTTTTGTTCAATCCATTGTACGTGACAAGTAACTGAAAATGTTTTATAAAATCTTCCCTTTCACTGCCTACTATTACCTGTACCTCTGATTGATTACATTTTTAGCATATAGCAATTCTTGTGAATCTAACAATGTCATCCTTAAGATGCCCTTAGAAGAGATCTTCTGTGGATTTCCTTATTTGGACAAAATATCATTTAGCACAGAAGAAGATAAAGGTGCAGAACTTAATTATAAGTATTTGAAAAGCTCCTTTAGGACATTTACCAAAGAAGTCCTTTAAAACAGTGACCTTTGTTGTTCATGACAGATCAATCATTTTGAAAGACTTCACTGTGTGATACGAATGAATTGAAGAAAGGCAATTAACATATCACAGAATTATAGACTGGTTCAAGCTGGAAGGGACCTCTGCAGGTCATCTCATCCAACTCCCCTGCTCAAGCAGGGCCACCTAAAGCTGGTTACTCACGATAGTACCTAGAAGTTACTGTATGTTACTGATTTGAAAAAAAGCTGCATACCTATTTTTGTATGTACAGCTATTTCTTTTTAGAGTGTCTAAAAGACTGCATGGTTGTTTAGTAATATTTGCTGACAGACTCCATACACAGTCTGATGGTCTAGTGCCTAGGGAAAAGAGTTTCCACAATTCGTTAATAATAGAGATTAAATTACAGGTGAAATGTCAATGTTTCAAGATGCAAAGCTGCAGCTGTAAGGTAAATGGTAATGTTTCGGATAATTTTCCCCCACAGTGATTTCTACTGAGATTGTCACTGTCTGCGTGCTGAACGTTCATCAGGTGAAAGTGTGCTGCAGACAGGGGTTTGTGCACACAGCTCTCATTTGTGCTGTGGAGCTAGATGTACTCGGCTTTGTTTGCTCTTTCCTGTGGTGCAGAGAACACAACACTCCCATCAAGAAATGCTCCTGAAAGCACGAATATAGATCTCAGACTTTTTCAGCTCCTGCAGGTAGTTTCCTCAGACACCATAACCTGAAGTTGTTCTCCCACAGTACTCAAAAAATACAAAAAGAGCGAGGGAGGAAAATCACAATGAGAAAATCTGAACTTGGAAGTGAATCCTTCTTGTACTGTGGCAGTTCTTGTTGGCACGCAGAAATGTACATTTTATTACTTCTCCCAGCTGGAGCTGCAGTGAGTCAGATGCGGCAGGTATTATTGTTATGACGATGGTCCTCACCCCACGCATTCAGCTGGGAGGCAAAGTGGGTGGTTTAGCATTACTGAAGCATGGGAAGGGGGGCTGCCTTACAGGTACTTTAGGAGCTAGCTTCCTAACAAAAATTACTCCACAAGGACTCATAACAAAGCAGCATGTACTGGGCTGGCCTATTTAAGTCAATGCGAAGCTTTACGAGGAGGTCCAGGAATAACAGTGCACTTAGCAGCCTGTTTTATAAATGTGGCTAGAAGCAGCATTCGTTTACAACCTGAATGATGCAGCATTTTTTCTGCTGAATTCTCAAAGTTACAATTTAATTAAACAGATTTTGTTCCATTAACTTCTGTAAGAGGTATTCAATGCTTCCTGCCCTGATGAAATATTATGTAATTCCAAATGCAACTCTGCCTACAACAGTGACGCTCAATAGATGTTAGGACAACTCAGTCTGAACATCAGAAGGGATGAAGTGTGAGGCAGAAATCATTCAGCAACAATGAACAAGTGTTAAAAAACCCCCACAAACAAAGCACATGACAGAGTACATTGCAATTCAGACCTGTGAAGCAGCAGGCCCATATAAACCTTTCTGAGATTTATAAGCGAGGAAGTAACCTTCTTGAAAGTGTTGAGGGTTTCTTAGCTCATGAGGTAACATACGTAAGAAGCAATAATCAGTTGTGTTTCCACAGTGCCTGCAGTATGATGATAATATATAAAACGACATAAAACTCTTCCTTCAAGAAGTCACAGACAAGTAAGAGCCACAGGTAAGCAGGTTAAACGGTGGAATGAAGAAGCAACCCGCAAAGAGATTGATAACGATGTTCAACACGTACACTGGCATCATCTGGGTTTAGTTTCTTTAGTTTGTATGCCGTACTTTTTATTGCTTCAATGTAGAAGAGAATTGTATATCTATTTTTGGAAGAAGGTTTTCGTGGAAGGGAAGACAGGAGCCTGACAGACAGTATAGAGGGGAGAGTTGGCGTGAGAATAACCAGTGCAAGGAAGATGTAATTGGTTTCGTTGCATTTATGCAGTTATGTCAACAAAACAGTCCTTGCAGAACTAAGGCTAAGCTATAAAAGAGAAATAATTATTGACTTACACCTCAGTATGATGCTTCTGCCATCAACTACGCTGAATCCCTGAATCCTTGTCTTTCTAATTGCCTTCATATGTTGGAAAGGATGAAGTAAATATATCTCCGTTCTAAGATGTCAAGTGGAAAGGAATATCTCAATCAGCCTTTTATCATGGTGAGCAGAGCTCACGTCTGCGCGTATGTGCTTTATTCAGCATAGCTGCTGGCCTCTCTCCTCCCCTCTTCCCAAAATCTGCATCTGATTCTCAGACCTTCAGCCTCCTTTCTGAACTAGGAGGTGAGACTCACATGTCATCGCATCTGGTGTGCGTGGGCTGGTCACCTGCTCTTGCAACAGGGAGAAGTTACAGTGCAAAGGTGCACTGGAGAGCTGCGGAACTCCACCGCGGTGCCTGTGGATGCCTTGTTTCTGAGCGCAAACTTCCACCCACAGCACAAACCACTTGTGTCTTTTTTCCCTCTCTCCTTTGTTTTCATCATTTTTACCTCTTCACACTCTTTTTGGCATTTTTTCCTTCCCCACAACCTCTTGTCTGTATTTTCCATTCTTAATCCAATACATTTACATCTGTGGAGGAGAATGCACTGGTTCGTATGCCTGGACAGACTGCCCCAGAGCCATACTTCAGCATCAATTTAGACCATACTTCTGCCAGACAAGCGGGCAAGGATGTTTTAATGCAATCAATCTAATTGTCCATTGAAGATGAGTCCTGAGCAGATGAGCACACAGAAGAAGGAAAACAAGTGAAACACAACCAAAAGGGTATATAAGCGCGGTGGAGGTATGCAGCTTACCAGACCACCCTTCATTTTTGTAACGACTTTTTACCTCTGTAACCTTACTCAAGCTCAAAACCAATGCAGTGGAGCACTTCCGTTCAGCCATAAATCTGTGATAGCTCAATGAAAATAGAAAATCTCCAATGATGGTGTGTTTATCTTTAGTTTTGCATCTCTTGAATATCAAGTAGAATTTCTTGGTTTGTGCCTGTGTTCTGCTTTTTAAAACTGTCTCATGTTATAGGCATGCTCAGGAAAGCACGGATACATCGTAAAAGCATGTTTTCTCCACCACAGCTACAGCCTCTAGCTAAGATACTATACTAAACATGGTCACACACCATAGCCCAGAAGACAGCAGTTCCACCGGGAAGCTGAAAGCAGGTTGATCTTATGTTCTATATATAAAGTTGACTCAAAAAAAAATTGTTAATATTGTTTTTTCATTGTGTTAATAGCTACTTCTGTCTTTGGTAGTTAATTAAAAAAATCAGGAAGGGACTATTCTGGATGACTGAAGAGAACTTGACAAGACTGTCATTCTAAATTGCAGTCCTCGCAGAGGACACTGACAACCTCAGAAAACCACTGGCTGTGGAAGAACACCATGGATGCCACCTCCACACACTGCAACTTCAAGGTTATGATAAACATAGATTCTTCTTAAATGAGATTGTTTGAGCAAATGAATCACAAAGGCCCGTTTTGTTACGGGTTTGATTAATCCCAACGGAAACAGAATTAGGCGATCTCACACCCATGTTCACAGTGTATGCTGCACATCATCTTCATTCTGTGTCTAAAAGCAAGCTGACAAAAGGTCTTCTTTTGTCAATGTCAAAAGGAGAAGTCGAGGGATGCCTTTGAGTATGGTGAGGTTGAAATGGTTGAAAAGTACCTTTGAGGGGAAGGCATGTGATATATTACAGGACTTACTGGAAGTACCAAAAAGTCTTTAATATATAAGTTCTTTCCTGCAGCTACTGAATTTGGACAACTCGTAGAAAAAGCTGCTTTGTGACAACCAGTCTGTATCAATGTATCTATTGATATCTGATAGGATGTGGTCATTCAAGGTTGCTGGCATTTTGAATATTTTTACATGACAAGCTTTCATTAGCCTGTGAGCAGTTACATGTTTGCACCGGGAAAACTGTTGGAGTCTATCTTCAAAACCAAGTATCTGTATCATTTTCACAATTGTCTTAACAATCCCTTTCCATGAAGTAACACTGCATGGATGTTGCCACATTCAGTAGGGATGCTAATCCATTAAAAAGCTCAAATGTGTAAATGAAACTCAGTCTTGTTTAACAACCTGAGGAGATGAGAGAGTTTTAATTTCAGAACATGAGGAAGAAATATTATGAATGTTGGCTTTTACATTTTTATAAAGGATATTTTATTTAAAAATTTCCTTCTTTAGAGGGTAGGGGCTATGGAGGCAACTAGGTCAGTTTTACCAAAGTGAAAAACACCCAATCTGAATCTTGATGCATTATTAAGCTGCCCTTAGGCAACAGGAAAAAAACCAGCACAGCACATGAAACACTGTTAAAAATAAATGAAGTGTAATCACCGTAAGGGTATAATATTTTAATTTAGGGTGGAACACTTTATGGAGGTGCCAGTTAAAATGCCAAAATATTACTTGCTCTGGTATTTTTTCATTTTTTTATGTGGAAAATTGTGATGCTCACTCTGCTCTGACAGTATCTGTGTCGCTGCCTGAAAGCTGAACCAAGTTTTGGTCCCTGAGCTCTTGCCATACGAGGCTGCGCCTGTCCAAGAAACAACCCAACAGGGGTTACAGGCTGGGGCCAGAATCTCTTTCCTCCCTTCTGTGTGAGCAGAAGAACATAGCAGATGTACCAGGAAACGCATGCTGTCACATCCTCTGCACATATTGGATTAGTCAGTTGAAACACGCCTGGTGTTGCTGTTAGGACACACAAGACCGCCGTGTGCCCCCTCTTCTTCCCTCCAATGTCGTTTCTGTCTGGAAACATCATTCTGACAATGTAAAGTAAATAGGAAGTTGCTTGACATCCTCTTAAGAACAATGAAGAATTGACTTTTATTTGCAAATAAAAATTACTTACATGAGGAACAATAAAAATACGATTGGGTCATTTAGTTTTTTTCACGTCCCTTACACCTGTTCTATACTCTGCTCCAAGTCAACGGCAACTATGATCTGGCATGTCTGAAGACAATGTTACAGGTGTCTCAGAAATAGTATGCTTTGCAATCAGCAGACCTTAGCAAAGTACTGTCCTAGAAGTCTCTTTTGCTGCTTCTACTGCAATATACTGCAATCGAAAGAAATTGCAATATGTGTGATTAGTTAATTCCCGTAAGACCACTTGGAATTCATAGCTTGTAATTTAAAACTCTCTCGTTTAGACCTCACTGCCAGTTACTTCTGAGTTCAAAAATATGCCAGGCATTAACAAACACTAATTTCCTCCACTTTATCAGTAAGTCTGCATATGCTGTTAGGGCTGCTGTATGCAATAGCCATATTCCAAACTTCAGCCTTGCCAAATGTGGCACTGGGATGAAACACAACACAACCTGAGCCTGTCAGGCAAGCTCATCTCAAGTGTTCCTATCGAGCTGAGCAGGCAGGAAGAAAGGAAGGACACTGCTGATGTTTTTTGTTTTTAAATACCAACAAAAAATGTCACTAAAATGAGTTTTAAAACAGTTTTACAAGTTATTTTCCTTTCTGAAGGCAAAATTAAAAAATGGAGATTAAGCAGCTTTTCTCAGGAGCCTCATCAGTGACATCAGTTAAGCAGATGCAGGGGAATACTGAGGCTCCATCAAGACAGCAGCAGTGGCGCAGCGGCTTCCAACAACCTGTCAGCATAAATATTCCTCGGTATCTCGCCTTGCTGCTGATTTCTCTCAAGAGGAAGAAGCAGGCTTGAGATGAACTGTAGCAGAGGCTATTCTGTTTATTCTTGACAATTTTATGTAAGTAAATACAATACTGCAACAACAAACTAAAAGGATAATGTGAGGAAAACAAAAAAGATGCTGAGACGCACAACCCCTGTTCCACTGGAGTCACCTTCTGCAGCACACACAACTGCAGCCAAGCGTAGATCTAAGAACATCACCTGAGCACCACTCACCAGCGAGTTTTAGTAAATATGGTACAGCAATCCAGATAAACTGTGATATGAACAAGGTGTGTCACTGCTTTGATTCTATACTTCGCAGGACTCTTGCAGCACTAGGATATTTATCTTTTGCAAAAGACCCAGCTACGCAAGAAGAGCACAAATGTGAGTAGATATATAGCCATCAGCCAACTCTGAAAATTGATCTTTAATCAAAACCAATGGGAGAAAGCACTGATTAAAGACCAGCGATACAGTCTGGCCCCAGATTCTGTGGCACTACATCTGTGAAATCAATGTATTTAGCTCTAGGCAGCTAAAAAAAAGTGACAACAGCAGCTGTTTTAAATCTCCTGCAGTGAAGTCATGGAAGTCATAGGGACTTAGTAATTGCACAGAGGCTTAATAATGCCTTCTCTCAGATAATGCTTGGGCAGCTTGGTAAATTCATATAATTGCCATTAATGAAGGCCATCTGCTGAGTGACAAGGTAATCATTCCAAGAATTCTCATTCATGCCATCCAGGGCTTGCAAGCAATAGAATAATGCTTCCATCGTTTACGGTAAAGTGGTAAATGAAACTTCATTGTTTTTCAAAATTTGTGTAATTTCTGATTACATACACTCTAAAAAACAGCACATATTTGAACATAGTAGGGGATTCTTAAAAAAGTAAATTTCTGTGTTTACTGTTAACCTAAGCTCTTCGCTGAACTTTCTAAATGCCTACTACAGCACGGTGACAAGACAAAAGGCAGGCAGCCCATCTTTTGAAATGCTTTTTTTTTTGCCCTAATTTACATACACTACAAATCCTTCTCTCAACTCATTGTTGTAGATACAGTACTTGTAACCAGGAGAGGGAAAGCAAAACTATGTAAAACATGATAACATTACTACTTTGCCATACCATCATCGCTGAATGAAGCTAAGTAATGACCTCGCCAAACAGTGACTGAAGTACTGATTTAGTGGAAATTTTTATCATTATTTTATTTAGCTTTTCATTGCTGGGGTAGCGGTAATGGAAAAGGGATAGAAAGGTACAGCAGATGATTCTTGCAAATACTACTCAGCCCCAGAATTCATACAATCATGAAGGCTGGAAAAGACCTCTAAGATCATCAAGTCCAACCATCAACCCATCACCACCATGCCTGCTAAAATTCAGGTAAGCCATAGTGGCTGACTTCATAATCCACCCCAATTTCTAAAAAAAAAAGACAAAACGCTGAAACTTTACAGTTAGCATCCAGGAATGCAAATTTTAATGAGAAGGTACAAATCAATCCATGCATAAGCATGGAAAAATCTGAATGAATTTGGTAATTTTGCACAATTCCGTATTTGCCGCTGCATGAGTGCTACTGCTGAATGAATGGTGCAGTAATTGTGAGTAAACTTTCCGGAATACCAGAACAAGGTATAACGAGGTATCAGATTAGCCTAGGGAGAGCTTTGCTTCCCAACCAGTCTAATGGGGCATCCTGCTAATACAACCGCGCTGCTTTTGTGACCTGAGCTACAAATCTGAGTTGATAAATCTCGCTGGCTTTACTCATATGAGTTGTCCTGTTGCCCTTTTGTTTACTAATTACCTTATTAGCAAGTCCAAGAAACCACTTTTGCTTAATCCCTGACCAACATCTCCGTTTGTATGGGTAAATGTGACAGTAGGGGACTTTAGATGTCAGGCTTCCTACTGAGCCCTAATCACAGTTCTGTGCTGTGAATGATAGTGGTATGTCTTCTCGATAGGTATATATTTTTTTTCCTGAAGTTGCATCTTCTAATTTAAAAACTTCAAAAGTTAGGCTCGCCCTGTGGAGATAAGAGACTGACTGGAACTGTATTTCTCCTCCTGTAACAGATATTCAGCTCCCAGTGAAATGAGAGAGCGACTCAGGGCAGGATTTGAACTTTGGGGCTGCCCTCAGCGCCAACCAAGAGAGTTTGGCCTCACGAACCTCCATTTTTACCGGGAATGGGATTCATCAGGCAGAAAACAAGCTCTGCCTCCAGCGGCTAGGTCTGGGAGGTGGAGGAACAGCATTCTACTGCAAACTGATCAGACAAATCCTGGCATTCTTGAAACACAACAAAACCAGGACTTTAAATGACTCCTACATTAAAATCCCAAATGAATAATTTTAATAAAATAATTCATGAGAAGTTTTGCCTGAGTCCAGGTAACACTCAGACTTTTATATTTAGTGCAGCCCTTTAAAACGGAGTACACCGCCATACTGGGATATCTGAAGTGAACAGCTAAGGGTTCCAGCCAGCCTCCTGCTGTCACACACTGCATCACAGTAATGTAATGAGCACAGTATCACCAGACTCAGCTTTCACCCCCCAGCAGCGTTCTTTTGGTTCCCTGATATTTGCAAAGACATATATCAGGGTTAATAATGAAAAGCGCAGTTAGGCAGCCTGAGGAAATGGCAATATAATAACACATTGCATACCAGCAGCACTGGGATTCCAGGCATTCAGATTGTTAAGGCATGAAAATGAAAATTATTAATTAAAGGAAATTATTCCAATATACTGACTAGGCTTGTTGAACTACTCTACTCAGTATATAGTGAAACCACATTTTTAATATTATAGAACATAATCAAATATATCTTTAAAGTAACTGGGGGGCATCTAGATCTCATTAGAAATGGGTCAGTGTTCTGCCACTGCTCATTTTTTGCCTGTAGGTTAGTAGTGGTCTTTAAATGTTCAGGAAGCTCTATGTGCACAAGATCATTTTATAGTAAGTTTGAAACTTATAAACTGTTGAACTAGAGACTGAACTACCTTCAAAGGCAACGTGCTGTTCCACAGGCTAATTTCATACAAAACACACAACAGTGGAGTATTTTGTGTTGACTGCTCCTCCTTTGAAGACATGACTGTCAGTGATCCAGTCCTGAAAAAGTGCTCTTCTGCCTTGACCAGATATTTTGGCAGGAATCATAAGATAACAGAAGGTAATAATGGTTATTTTTGTGTGTCTGGTTGCCACACCACATTTTTATAAAGACTTTCTGAACTGATACTTTTGATATTAATAAAAATTTTCACCATAGGTATTTACCAGTCAGATTTTCTGTTAAATAATATCCACACAGAAGAACATCAGATTTAATCTTGAAATGGAAAACGGAGTAGCGAAGGAAGGCTGGCTGGAAAGTGAGATACACCTGAATTGTACACTACTATTTAACATGGAGATATAGAAACTTGAGAATCAATCTGAAACAAAACTTCTGCTCATCAGGTGATGCAAGGGTTTTTCAAGCTGTACCGTTACTCTCTTGGCATTTCAGTATTGATTACTAGATATTAACAGTAAATCAAATTCCGGTGATCTGCTAAGGTAATGCCACATTTTCCTGTTGACGATTTAGTGTGTTTTGCTCAGCTGTTCACTCTATCTTCTCTGCCTACAGATCTTTACGATTTCTGGCCAGACCAGAAGTTTACTTTATCTTACAGTTCTCGTAACTTCCTTTTTACTGACTTACAACAATTAAAGTCACTTTATCAATTCAGGTTGCCTAGTTTCATGTTCCACATAGAATCATAGAATCATAGAAAGTTTTGGGTCGGAAGGGACCCCTAGAGGTCATCTAGTCCAACCCCCCTGCAGTGAGCAGGGACACCGCTAACTAGATCAGGTTGCTCAGAGCCCTGTCCAACCTGG
>Ga0065711_1027453_pt1 | contig 49295 bp, 22 predicted proteins | sample Hoacrofraction12_FD_59098 | JGI IMG/M metagenome (GOLD analysis project Ga0065711, IMG submission 59098) | Hoatzin crop microbial communities from Cojedes, Venezuela - Epithelial fraction 12 v2 (version 2) | ecosystem: Host-associated > Birds > Digestive system > Esophagus > Crop | place... | reverse complement strand
CGGCGCACAACCAAGCCATGGTGCACTGGTCCGGGCACAACAGCAGCGTGAGTACCGCCGAGGGCTCGCCTTTGTCCTCCCTTCCTCTTTTTTCTCCCTTCCCCCCCGCCTTTTTTTGGAGGGGTGGGGGATGGGAGAGTGGGTGGGGGGTGCTGGGTTTTTCTTCTTCGAGGGGGGATTTTGCGCCTCCGGGCGCCGGGGATTGGCTTCGCTTAGCAGTGTGCAGTGGGGCAGAAGTGCTTCAAAAGGGCCATTCTTCCGGAGCAAAAAAACTTTCCGCCGCCCGCCCGCTGCGAACAGCCCCCCTCCAGCCCCCTTCTCCCTCACCCTGGAGGCAGAGAGGGACAAACCAGAGCACAGCCCCCCTCCAGCCCCCTTCTCCCTCACCCTGGAGGCAGAGAGTGATAAACCGGAGCACAGCCCCCCTCCAGCCCCCTTCTCCTTCACCCTGGAGGCAGGGAAGGATCAATCACTGCCTGGGGAGGGGTCGGTCTGGGGGGGGATTAGTCCTCGCACCCTGCCTCCCCCCAGAGTAACCCTCGCCGGGAGCCTGGGAGGGTCAGCTGCGAGCAAGGCCTGGGAAAGCCCCTCTGGTGCTGCTCCTCCTCCTCCCAGCCCCGGGAGCTCACGTCAGCCCAAGGGCTCATCCCCAGGCCCTGCTGATGGGGAGATGCTGGAGGGCTTCAGGACTTCATCTTCGAGGTGCCTCCGTGCAAGGCATAAAGCTGCTTTTTTGCCTTTTGTCACCACGGTGTTGAAATGATACAGTTCTCATCTCTTCCCTGTAACCTGGACCTTTCTGGTGAATAGCGGTGGAACGGCTCCGATGTGAGCGACGCAAAACAAAACCAGGCAGAGAAGCAGGTGACTGGTTTCCAGGCTGGAGGAATGGTTATGGCATCGAAGTTACTAAGTTAACTCGAGCCCCATATCCCTCCAGCCCCTGTTGCAGAGGTAACCTGGAGCCAGAGCGCTGAGGCCTGGGGAAGGCAGCGAGTTGCCTGGTGTGCTTTCTGCCCGCCGCTAACTCCGCTTGTGGACTAGCAGAAGTGGGGAGATCTGTCCGTCTGAATTCTCCAACTTCTGTCACTTTGCCTCTTAGAGACCGAAAGCAGAGTGCTAATAAGAGAGAAAGGGATGCCGGCATGATGTGGTCATTGCCCATACAACTTCCCGGGAGAAAAGGGGACTCTGGCTCCTCTCCTCTAAGGTGTCCGTGGCTGTAATGCTAGAAGGTTTCTTGCTGCTTGGCAAAAATCCTTGGCCTTCCTTTCAGCTTTTAGTACTAGGAGCCTGGTAACATTTTGAAATAATGGTCTAATTATTATGAATTCCTTTTGGTATAAATTGTATTGAGGTATATCACAGCGACCTGATTTAGAATTACAGCGGATGTCGTAAGCACCTCACTGTGGGGTTCAGTCCTAGTTAATTGGGATATGGTTTTATGGTCTCATCAGGAGCTTTTTAATCAATTAATTGACAGAGGAATAGTTGTCATCCCTGTTTTGAAGGACTTTGGCCTTTCTTCGCAACTCATCTATCCTGTCTCTTAAGTAGTTGTGCTAACAGAAGCTGCCTTCTGGGAACTCGGGTCTGTTCATACAAATTGAATTGAGGCTGACACTGGTTTCAAGTGACCCATTTGCTGAGAAAAAGCTTCTGATATAAAAAGTCATCCAGCAGGCATCAGTTTTTCCTGGGCTGTCACTGCAATTATGTTTCATCTGTACATTTATCAAGAAAAATATTGTTGTTCTATATGTGTTTTATTATACAAGTTCTTAGGTGTATATATATACACATGTATGTATGTTTCTGCCCACTCTGGTGGTATGAACTATTAGTGGTAGTGACTGATTTACTTTCTGCGTGTCTTGGTGTATAAATGTTTTCAGGGAGCTGTGAGGAAACATTTTGCCACTGTTGTTCCCGAAGAGCTCCGGGTTGTATTGCGTTTGGGGAGGGATGCTCCCACCTTGCTGCTGGGGGCTCTGGCAGTGCTGTGCTATCTTGTGCTGTGATTGCACCCCGCCCCCCCTCACAACACTAAATGAAGCTGGGCCCCAGCAGGATGTGGATGCACGACAGGCTTGCACGGACTCAGCTGAAGCGATGTCTTCAGTAGATAGCCCAGTGTGGCACCTACCCCATGTCTTCGGAGGTTTTGGACTCTCATCTGTGAAGGAGCTGGGAGGCGGTTGGAGTCAAATGCTTCCTTTAGGGTACAATGTATGTAGTTCTGCCTGCATGGGCATCACAGAGTATCCCATGGTGCTGCTTGCGAGGGATGCTGTGTAGCCCCGGTGCCCTGGCTGCTCTCCAGCAGTGGTAGCTGCCGCCTTCCTGCCTGCGTTTCCCTGCCGTGGCACAGCCAACAGCACAACATCACACCTCTTCACATTTTCAGTCTATCGTGTTCTGTAAGTGCTACTGTTAAACAGCTTTTTCCTTTCACCCAGGCACAGGGGCACTACGAAGATTGTCGTAGTTTGCAGCATCTGTGTGAGTGCAGGAAAAATCCAAAACAAACCTCAAAACATTTGAGATCCCTTTAGATGGAAAAGCTGGAAAATTAAAGCAGTCTCACCACCAAGTTTTTTCTATTGCAATGTACCTGATTCTGTCAGCTTCAGCGTGGTTCCCTATACCCTCATTTTGGTGGTGGTTTGGATACAATTGCAATGCTTCTGATGGAGGAGAGGGGACCCCTGAAAGGTCTCCTGATTTCTGTAAGGGATTGTTCAGGGTGTTTGCAGCTTCTTTCAGGCTTGGTTGTAATTTCATTTTGAGTGTGTGCACCACCTAGTTGATGGTACTCTGCTCGGAGGGAGAACTCGCTGTGTGCTCGGCCACAGGTACAATAAGAATAATATGTAGTAGTCCAAATCATCCAGGTATAACTCCACCAACATAAATTGTCTTACATCAGGAATTATTTTGGCCTGTCAATGACTTTAGGTGCTCCCTGGACAGCTTACCCTCCAGCACAGTATCTGTGGCCCAACATTTGGCATGTGCCTAGCTCACATCTGTAGGGACACACTTCACATATGCACTAATCCCTCCTGTCTACCTTTGCTTTTTCACCGGTGGAGTCAGCAGGAGCTCCCCAGAGGACAGCAGAAGTGTAAGGACCCTGGATTGTCAGATGACTGGTGAGGATGGAACCGGGAGTGTATCCAGTGTTGCATTAAAATACAGGTGGGCCTCAGGCTGTCTCTGACTCCAGTGGAGGTGAGCAAGGGTGCATAAGGCTGTCTGACATCTCCACAATCCTGAGCTCTGTCAGTCCGCAAAACGGAGACGAGCGGTTGCAGCTGAACTGGGTGCTGGAAATAATCCAGGAAGGTGTTAACTGGCCCATGCCAGCATCCTGCCTGGAACCATTTTGACAGTATAGTAAGAATATAGACTGTGGAGTCTCTGAATGGGTCCTGGTATTGCTTAATTTACCTGCACTGATACATCCTGAGGGTCTTTCCACTGGCTTCTGTAGAAACTGGAGTAAAAGATCCTATGAGATAAAATCTTCCTCAAATCTCTGCTAGAATACACACAAATGAGATCTCCTGCCTTTTTGCACCACTGAGAAATTTCATCATCCGTGTGGAAGTTGGCAGGTTTCCTAGCTCACAGTAATATCAAACGTGCTTCCTGATGTGGTGTATCCAAACACTGTAGATGTGGAGTCCCCATAGCTCCCTTAATGCTCTTCTGTAGAGTAGGAGAAAACAGCTAGCAGAGATTTGTGTGTGGAGCTAAAAGAGAGATTTGGTTTTAATGGAGACAAGCAAATCTCTAGGAGACATCCATTATGAGCTTTTGGGATATGGATGGTTCTTGGAGCTTACAAGAAACCTAGACTGCTTTTGTCCTAGGCTGGCTTGGAGTGAGATTGGTGCCTTACTTGTTCGTTTGAGAGTACCCTGGAGAAATAGCAAAAACATTGAAGGAGATCGGAAGGTAAGGGAGTCTGAGCAAGAGCCTTGATACTATAGCTTGTGCTGTACTGTGGTGCTGTGAAGGAAAGCAGCATAGGTTTCACATTCGTTTAAGGCAGTTTACTTTTGCCTTGCTCTGGACAGAGTGCTCTCCTGGACTGGATGTTGGTGTAGATCTCAAAGTGTTTGGCAAAGAATTTGAGTATGTACCCTGCTGGAGACTGGCTTTTACATGGCCAAGGTACCTTTAAACAGCTGGTTCAAACTTGTGTGATTTACATGGCTGGAAAGACAAAGCTGAGCTAGGTCCTTCACAACAGAAGATCCTCAACAGGCTGATGGAGTCTGGACCAGATGCAAAACAACCATGGCCAGACAGGTTTTATATTCCATCCACAGTAGAAAATCAATACAACTGATGGGTCCAGTGCAGGATGAAGCCTGCAAGGTCATCCTTGCTGTTGTCAGGTGATTACACTAGACAACAGAGAAAGAGTTAGGTCTCTTGTGGGAGAGCTGTTAGGCAAGATGAGACTCAAGATGAGACTCTACATTAGGTATTACTTGCAAGATTTTACTTGATGTTATTGACAGGACAAACTGAGCATAGGTAAGGCAGAATAACAACGCACCTGTATATTTCCAGTGCACTGTATTTCCTCCTGGGCAACATAATTGTGAATATCCTGTTGTTGGATTTTCAGCTGAAGTGTTCAAAACTACTTTATAAATTAGGAACTTAAAGAAAGGTACAGGGCTGCAGCAGGTACTGCATCCTACAGCCATAAACTGATCAAACTGTTCTTGAAAACAGTTGGGTTTCTTTCGACTCACCTTCCTATTGCCTTTTTCCTTTCTGGATAGCTGTTCCAAGCTTTATTCTTCTGACTGTTGGAAACTTCTGTCTGATTTCTGTTCTAGCATTGCCATTGGGCAATTTAGATTAATTTTTTTTTTTTTTTCATTTGTGTGTGTGCCTTTTAATTAAAATTATTTTCCCTCCCTGGCACTTATGCCCCCTGGAACTCTGTTACAGGCAGTGATCGTATTCCTTTTCAGCCTCTGGTTTGCTAAATTGAGCAAGCACTGTTCTCTCTGTATCTGCTTGTAAGACAGATTGTGGAAAGTGAACTGTGAATTTCTAGGAGTCAGGTTCCCAAGAGCTCGAATTTGAATCAGCTTTTTGCTTTTGATGAACACAGTTCCATGCAGATGATAACAAATGTATTCCCTTTTACAAATGAGACAGTAAAGGCATGGCAAAAGTATCTTCAATTCCCTGTGTTCCTCTGTTCAGGCCAGAATGGAGGGATCACAATCAAAATGTCACTTTTCACATCTTCTCACTCTGAGACTTCTTGGCTCAGGCACTGTGTTCATGAAACAGGTTGTAGTTGGTACCCTCTGTCCTTCCCTTGCAGGCAGAGCTGTGGCTTCCAAATAAAATTACCAAGGGTGGATGAAGAACATGCCAACATCACCTCATGAGCGACTGGCATTACACTGTATGACACTGTGCTAGCCCATTGCTCCCTTCCTCCCATGGCAATTGCATTATTAGAAAGGAGGAGTGTAAGGAAATGAATATGGCTGTGGAGCCCGGAGCCAGCTGCGTGCTACGGTGAGGAATGACCCCACTGTCAGTCACTTTGCATTTAGATTGGTTCTTGAAGTGCAGGGAACAGGTCCCAAAAAAGATTCGTCTGAGGAGGATGCCTGCATTAAAATGCTTCAGTGAGATGTACTGTGTATTGCTTACATATTACAACGATCTATAATAGTATTAATAGTATAATGCAGCAGAAGCTGAGAATGTTTCAGGCTAATCTCTTGCTAGAGCAAATGCAAATATATTTATGAAGGGCTGAGTAAAAAGTGAGGAAACAAAAACTGGGATTTTAACCAGAAAAAATCAAGAGAAATTAAAGTATTGCTAAAAGTCCCGTGTGTTTCAAATTTTGGTCTTCTGAACTAGATTTGCTACTGTGTAAATGATCAAATATTTTACATGCATTCATTCATTCTAGATATGAAGTCTCCTTTAAAAACAAGACATCAGTGAGAGAAAACACTGGAAAATTTCTTGTAAATTTGAGCAGAACTTTATTTCTTTAACCAGAAAGTTTTGAGGTTTTTTGGTTTTGTGGTTTTTTGTGTATGTATGATTTGGCAAAAATGCGTCAATAGCTGTGGCATTTCTTATGTATTGCAATCTGTCTCTAGATGTATTTCTTGACTGGCTAAAACGTGGGCTTTTCCTATACAGAATATGAAGTAAGATATGTGGAAAATTGTTAATAAGAATAGCTGTGCACTGAGAGAAAGCAGTGGGTGAAAGAGACCCGTGAGGGCTGGTTGTTGTGTGAATCTGGTCTCTGAAAGTGTTTGGGAGATGGTGAGGAGCTTCCACCTGGGCTGACAGGTGGGATATGCAAATCCCATCACGAGGGGAGATTAAGGAGAATAATGGAAGAGCTCTGACAGTTGCAACTGGCATTTGTACAGTACCAAGAGGCTATAAACTGTATAAAGCAATAGGGTTATAGTTTTCAATCTTCTTAATACTGTACTTTGAAATAGGAGGGTGTTTTCTCCCTTTTCTCCTGAGTTGAAGTAAGACTTTTGTATTTCTCTGACGTGGCCATCATGATGAGGTCTGTCCAGAGGGGGAAGCAAGGGGGTCAGAAGTCCTCAACTCCTTCTGGAGAGGTTAGAGCCCATTCTGACCCGTCTGTTATGGTATGGCTCTACATGCGAAGAGCCGCAAGATTAGAGTTAGCCTTGGACGATCTTGTGTCCTCTGGGTCCTTCTTACTATGACAGACTGAATACAACCCTCACATTGGGCAGAGCTCCAGCAAGGCGAGTGAAAATGCCCCATCAAAGACCTCTTCCCCTAGAAAAAGCTGTTGTAGCTTGGCCAGAGCATTTCATAGGTTCACACTGATTTCCTTTTGATCCCCAGGCTCCTGAAAAACAGCCCTGAACAAGCCAATATCTTAGAAGGTTAAATATAACATTTTCTTCATTGTTTTGTTTCAAGGCAGCATTTTTTGAATGGATTTCCAGGGTTTTTTTGTATGTTTAGAAATGATCCAGTGACACAAAAACCTTGATTCAGTGTCCCACACAGAGGCTTCTAGTGGTGTTTGAGATGGTATTGCCTCTAGCTGCTACTTCACAGGGCAAGGGCGTCCTGTGGGTCCTGCATCCTACCTGACACCCAGGGCTCGGAATGGTAGAGCAACTCAAACTATATTTGCTTATATTTGGGCAACTGATATTATCATAAAAGCTGTGTGTACTAGATCTCCAGAACTAAAGCTACATTCAGGTTTTCATTTTATAGGAGGAGAAAAAAAATCAGACTGATACAAGGCACATCTTTTCTCTCTCTCTTTTTTTTTTTTTTTTTATATCTGGCCAGCAAACCAAGAAATCAATGACTCCCACAGCTCTAATTGACATTTCTATGTTAAATGAAAATGGGCCTTGATTCCAACTCAAATGGCAGCATTGGGTGATAGACTAATTATTTTGGAATTTTAAATGCATATAAAAGTTGATGCAGTAAAATGATTTTTGTGCTACTTGCAATTTTTTTGGCTGCCTCTTAAATCAAACAACAGTTAACACGAGAGCCCTTAATCCCTAATTCTCAGTGCTGGTAATAGAATAACACTTTTACCTGGTACTGCACTTTCTCTCCTTGGGGAACATAAAAGGAAAGTACTTTGAGAAGGAACAGGATATTTTAGTATATGTCCTAAAATGTTATTCTTTTCTTTTAGAGGGTCTGCAAGAACTTAATGTAACCTCACATCGTGTCCCTAAATAGGGGAGTGATGTTCTCCCGTGATAGCACACCGGGACTCAAAGCTGCCTCTGAACTTCTGCCCTGCATGCTGCCATGTCAGGGATGTGCTCAGGGCAGGCTGTGGTGAGGTGCCCCTGGTGTGGGGTGAGCAGGGAGGAGAAGGCTGGGAAAAGAGGTGGAGATTTAGGCAGTGGGATGAGCAGGGAGGAGAAGGCTGGGATAAGAGGTGGAGATTTAGGCAGTGGGGGGGAAGAAAGTGGGAAATGGGAGCTGTTTTTGATGTCAGTGCCAAGTTTCCCTGCCATGAGTGGTCCGTGTTGGGGCAGGGCCTCCAGTGCTCTCCCCCTTTGCTGTGGATAGGGGCAGAACTGCTGCTGCAGGGGCAGGACAGTGAAAGGAGTCGCAGGCCTTATGATTTTTCCTGGAGGGAAATCTCAGAGGTAGCCCAGAGGAGACAAAGGCCACCTGAAGTAAGTGACTTGAGTGGGATGAAGGGATTGACCTGTGCCGTACTTCTGGGAAGTGTGGCTGAGGAACCTCAGGGCAGGATGAGGAGACCACAAAGTGTGCATAAGGCAGCAAACTACATGATAATAGCCAACACCACCCACTTTCACCCCAGAGAGGTTGCCTTCATTAAAAAAAACCAACAGAAACCAGCTGGTTTTTCCCCCCCCAGAGTATTGCATTCCCTAATGTAGAAGCAGCAATGTAGGGAAGATACTCTTGGACTGTCTGGGCTGGCAAAAATACTGGAGTGCATCTAGTACATAAAGATACAGCAGGTGTTTAGAGAGGGTGTCTGAAATTCATTCAAGACAGTTTGCAGACTGCTGCCAGGAATATGTCTCCCATGCCCTGTGTATCGCTTCTTGCTGCAGCTTGGAACCTAAGAGTTGGCTTGCAGAGTCTTCTTGATCCCTTACAACACCGGGTCCCAACTCGGTGTCAGTGATCACATCCTATTTGTATTAGGTTTTGTGTCACTTCTGCTGGTGATTATTTAAGGACAGCAGTGCCACGAGCTCTTGCAGATCATTTTCACGCAGGTCTTCGGGAGTAAGTGAAAGGCTGTTTAGTAAATCTCAGGCTGTTTAGATAACCCAACAGAGACATCCTGTGTGTTTCCCCAAATGTTTCTCTTCCTCCCTCATTCTCACCTCCCCCACCACGTTTCAGGTTGAGAAAATAATTCAAGGGAAATATTTTATATAACAAATGTAGGCTTGTTTTTCTCTTCATAAATTGCCCCTGCTCAATGTGTGATTTTCTGAGGTGCACTGTTTGTTTTTTTTTTTTTTGGAGTGGAGTAATCGTAAAGTTCAGAAGTCAGTGGGAAATTAATCAGTAATGTGGGAATGGACCCCGTTTAATAATTTGGAATAGACTTTGCATGAAAGATTTTTATTTTAAATCCAAGGTACATTTTCAGTAGGTAAAAGAAGTCATGTGCTCCCTTTTGTGTGTGTGTCTGGGTCAGTATAAACCTCTAGAAACAGCTTAATGTTCCCTGCCTTGGCCAAGAATGTTGCCAGTACCTTTCACTGAATATTCCCTGAAAACAGGCTTAGTGAATTCCACTGAATATTCAAATGAATATTGAAGGACCTTAATTTTTTGAAGAACTGACCTATGTACAAATGTAAAGATATTTTTATGGGGTAAAAATCATACTTCTGGTTACAGTCAAGCTCTATATGCCAAAGAATATGATATGCAAAATTAATTTGTTTTCTGTTGTGTTTCAGTTCATGTTTCCAAGAAAAAAATGATTTTTCCATAGATGACAGATGAAAGCTTTAAATTAATCGTTATTAGAAACAAAATCAAATTTTGGGAATGGCTATCTGGAAATCAAAGTTAGATCTTACTTTGATTACATGAAACTTAGTAGATTTTTTTTTATAGAAAAGTATAAACAGATGAATAAATGATAAACCAGCAAAACAGCAGATGCATTAAACTTAACACCCAAATGCACAGGTCTGTGGTGAAATGTCACTAGTTAAAGGAGTTTTGAGGATAATTATTCCCTGAGATGGTATTCTGGTTAAGGATCGCACCATGGAAAGGACTGCGCTACACCTCCTCCACTTCATTTATGTGCATGTTTCCACACTCCCCTGAATATGTTAAGGGGGACAGAGCCCGAGCTGGAGATATGAAGAATATAGATTTAGGCTATAAAGATCTGGAATATATAGATCTGGATGTAGCCTGGGTCCGGTGACCTCACATCTCTACAGAAGAGCCACTAGTAAGAACTGCTTAGGCTGTTGTAACCCAAACATGCTTTGATGCAGATCTGCGTCTGTTTGTTTAAATGGCAGATGACTGTTTAATTGTGCATCTTCTGGAAAACAAAATGAAACAAACCAAAACAACATTCTCCAGCTCATCTTTTGGATGAAAAGCTCCAAGTTCAGTGTTGCCTTCCATTTTATTTTCAGCTTTTATAAGTTGACATTTGGTCAGTCTTTTTCCTTCAGAAACTCCTTATCCACTCCCAAACAACCCATTTTAAAGTTGTTAAAGCAATAAATGTGGTTGATTCCAGCTGTGTCTAACTGCAGGCTGTGCCCATGGTTGTGAGCCGGGCTGAAAGGCAGGGCTCTGACATCTCACCTGTGATGGAGGGACCATGGACACCTGTGGGAGCTGGAGCAAGGAACCCAGCTCTGCATTGATGTGCCATGGGCCAGGGTGCTGTGGTCTTCTCTGCCTCCACCAAAGCACTGGAATCTGCAATCCCTGAAATCGCTGTTACTTGCATCATGCTGCAGGCTGGGATCCCATCAGATAGGCTCAGCAGCTCCCGTGCCTCCCTCTCCCGTGGGAACGTGAGTTCTTCTTCCTCCCTGCAAACCCTGATGTGCTCCATCCTCCTCCTTACCAGCCACCTACGGCCCTGTCTGTTGATGCTGTTGCCTGGCGACCACCGTGTGATGGACAGCATGGAGGGAAGCGATGATTAAACAACCCGAACTGGCTTCTGAAAGCAGAGATCGTTGTTGTAATGTGACAAGCAGTGACAGCTGAGACAGCAACACATTCAGAGTGTTGATTCCTAAAAAAAATGAAAACCAATAAATACACGATGAAAGTGCTGCACTCACCTGTGTGTGTTGGTGTGTGAGTGCTGGTGCTTTCTCTTGATGCAGAAGGGCCAGGGAAGGCACGTGGTTCTGTATTAATGGAAGGTGAACATAATCCTAATAATGGTCATGATGAACAGGCCAGCCCACGAGGCCGTGCATCTTGCAGTGACTCTGTCAAACATCTCGGCTACTGTGGCCGGCCAAGGCAGCAGTTAAATGGGATACTGCAGGTGTTAGCAAGGGGTGGCTGCAGAGCCAGCAGCCCCCCAACTGACTGCCAGCAGGAATACCCTGTGCACAGAAAGGAACAAGTTGGAGCTTCGGTGTGAAGGTGGTTGTCCTCCTGGGTCCACCTGCCATTTCTCCTCCTGCCTTCCAGATGGATGAGACTACTCTAGGCACAAGAAGGCAGGGTGGACTTAGCCCTGAGAGGAAATGAACGTGGTTGTATGACCACAGTGCCCAGCTTTGGGGATTGTGCATCACATCTCCCAGCATCAGCTGGGAGGCTCCTGGCCTGTTAGCCTTCCTTCCAAGTCCAAGGGACACCAAATGTTGTTCTTGCAGAAGAAATTTGAAAACAAGACCAGATGCACTTTAAAGACCGGTTAAACGAGGACGCTATGAAGAAATGGATCACTACTAGCTGAGAAATCTTAGGAAAGTCCCACTCATGAACTTGGAGGATGAAAGCTATCTTTTGTTATTTATTTTTTTTTCTGGTTTTTGGGTGCTTGGAGTGCACCAGTTCTGCAACAACTGGATTGGGGCGCTGTGCATTTAGTCATTAAAGTTTCCTTAAGACACAGGTTCCTGTAAGTCTCTTCCCTCTCACACTTTCCTGAAAAACTTCGATAGAAAGCATATTGTTTCTCTTTTTCCCCAGCCTCTTTGACTTCATTCCTTGTAATGTAACTCAGAACTATTCTGAGAGCTGGGACTGCAATAAGCTACTTGAATAGCTGAGCAGCTGCTGGACAGGATCACAGCTGACGTCTGAGAAAATTCAGCATCCCCACACTACAGAGTTGTGGGCCAATTTTTCCATTTGTCTGAAGCCCAGAAATAGTAGGTTTACATCCCTTCCAACTTTTTTTCTTGTTCTTAAGGGTAGCAGGCTCTAGGGGACTTAAGTCCTGTCCACTGTCCAGGACTCATTACAATGTTAAAGCTTGTTCTTATGATTTTCCCACATACACAAGATAGAGATACACACAAGATCAATGGAGCAAATAACATATTCGTACTAATGGTTTCTCTGATGTGTGAATGGATTTGGAGGGAGGAAAAGCATGTTCCTGCTGCTTTCCACTTGCTTCTCAACCGCTGCTTTTAGTTTTATCCCAAGTTAGAATTGATTACATTTCTGCTGTTCCCCTGCCCTCTTTGGGTGCTGGCCCCTTTCAGCCCTCGTCAGGGAACTAGCACTGTCTTGGCAGGTTCATTGCATCTTTATTTTCACCACACAGAACAGTGGGGGTAAAGTATGAATGTGGGTGAACATCACCTTTCTCTTAAAGCAGAGTTAACCAAAGATATTCTGATGTTTCTTTGAACTTTTAAAGAGATGTTAAGTGTAGCAAGTATTTCCAGGTAATGTTTGTGCTCTGGATTATCTGCCTATGCCGTGATGGCTGCTCACATCCGTTTAAAATTGCTGTCAATATCTGTGCTTAGTACAGCAGCACTGATTTTCTTCAGTGCTATGCAAGTTCTTAAGGCAGGTTTATCGGCAAGGTATCTAAGTGATGGCTTTAAAGCGAAGTAAGAAAACAAACCCCAAACTGCTTTACACAGATCCTTCCAAAAAAGAGTTAAGAAATCACCAGTCAGAGTGAAAGAGAAATATGCATACAGGAAGAGAAGAAGATTTCATTGCCTTAGTTACTCTATCCTTTCCATATCTCCATTGCGTCTGGCACCATCTCAGAATGAAATAGTTGAAGAGGAATGTTGAGTCTGTGTCTGTGATCCTTTTCTGCTCATGTAAATCAGGATTCACTTTAGATGAAGCCAAGAACTGCTTTGTGGTAAGCAGAAGAGAATCCATCTCTATTCCTTCCTAACGCTGCAATCGAAAAAACAGGCAGAAAGAGGCATTTCTGAGAAATCTTTTGTTTGACAAAGTGGATTTTGGTGAGAAACAAACCTTTACAAGCAAGGAGAGCAAAGAGATACCTTGAGAAATTTTTTGAGGAGCACAGAATATAGTACAAAGGAATCAGCATCTCATTATGAAATGTTACTCAGGAAACCTGTACTTAATCCTCTATATAGAGAGCATTTTGTTTAAATAAGGACATGCTCTGTCATTAAACAGATGGGAATCTTTGCTGGAGAGAGTTCGGAGGAAAGGAAAGATGTCTGTACTTCCTGCTTAAATATATGGAATTGTATGGTTAACGTCTGAACTTGGATGATACGATATGAATTGAACTTAAACCCATTCGTAAATTTGTCCTTCTAACAAACTACTCAGATGATCCAGAAATATGTTATTGCAGTAGCAGCTGCTAGAAGATGAAAATACTTCATTGCAGAAATACGTGGTATAATGAAGTATGGGAAATGAATGCAGTATCACAATAAGGACAAAAGGAGATAGATGACATACAGTTTTAAATATTCACCTCCTGTGTTGAGTTTACAAAGGACAAATGATGTCAGTAAATTGAAAAAGCTTCTGAGAAACATTAATCATTAAACATGAGTATTGGAGCCACTTGGGGAAAGAAAGTTGTTGGAAGAATCCTCCATCAGAAAATATAGTTTAGTCAAAATCAGAAAATTTCTTGGGCGTATGTCATTTTCAGTGACATTTGCTACACTAAAATATCAACCCAAATTGTCTGCATTATGATAGTGTCAAAAACTGTAGTGAGAAACATTCCCAGTTGCCTTTTGCTTTGGCACCAAGATCGTGACAAGATACTAATGCTGTATCATGGACAAATCTTTTTTACTGAATATGTAAGAATATGTGGACTATGCCGGACACTACCTGATACATCATTTTATTTCCAGCAGGTGTAAAAGTTTGTTCCTCCTCTGTTCTCTTCCACCTTGCCTTCTGGGAATGGGCCCTGTGAATAAGCCATATTCTTTCTCCTTCCTGGAGAGATTTTGTTTCCATCTGTCTCCTCTTTGCTATGTCTCCTTAGTTGCATGGCAGATGCCACTGAAGGATTTTTGCTGAAGGTGACAAGTTCTTTGGGTAGTGAAGCTGCTGCAGAGAGGCGAAGCGGTGGATAGTCTCAAAGGCAATACAATGTTTTCCTTTCTGAGCCAGTACTCGTGGGGATTTTGTCACTCACACCCCTGGAGTGGCAGCAACCACTTCTCTATATATGTTTTAATTAATGTTTGATGTTCTGACATTATCAAAAGGAAATGCTTTGGTGCTATTGATTATCAGCTGAAAAATGTTTACTGATACTCATCTTCATGGGAAATTTCATGATCTTGCCTTTCGTTCTTGGGACAGAAATCAAACATCAGCCTTCTGAATCCCTCACAGAACAGAAATTGAGAAATTGTGGCTTCTGACACATTCAAATAGAGACTGTAGCTTGGAAGGTGGTTTTTAAATGAATCTCAGCAAATTTGCTGTCTGTGAAATAACCCTTATTAGCTGATATAAATTTAAGTGAAGGTAACTTGAGCATCAAATATTCCTTTTTGTTCCTGAAACAGTCTGAGCTTTACTAAGAATAGCTCTGTGGAAAGTCAGAAGAGTGGCAGCTTGGCCATTTCTTAACTAGCCAGAAACTCAAGGGGAGAACAGACTGCAAGAGGACCATTTGAAAACCCAAAGAGGAATTTTTCACTGCTCTGACCCCTTTCACTGCTCAGCAGATTGACAGCTGAGATCCTAAGGTATGCAATTTCCACCCAAGCAGGAGCCTGGTAAAGGTGTTAATCACTGACATTGTTTTAGTGGGGAACAGAGAGATGTCTTCTCCCTGATAACTGCAAATCCCGTACAACGTTCCTTTTACAGCGCTGAAATGCTTTAAAGACAAATATTTGATTCGTGGCTCAAAGAACTGACAGTCACAGTTAGCCATGATCTGGAGGCAGATACAGCTACTCCACTGCAGAAGCAGTTACAAGGAGCGCTCTGCATTGCTTTATGTAGGAGTCAGATAACTTGATTGCAATGGTCTCTTCCTCAGGCAGGAGACAGAATAGATCACTGGTTCTTCTTTAAATGTGTGAACAGGCAACAAGAAGCAGCAGAAACATGAGGTTTACAAATGCATTGGTCATGGGATCACACAATTCAGCCTAGTGAAGTTTTTTTTTTTGTGATTTAGATAATTAACTTCTAAAAGGACGATAAAGATAAAATAATAAAGAAGATGCAGGTACAAACACCCAAGAGGTGAGCATTGATTTTAGGGTGTGGTGAGAGGCAGCAGAAGGTGATTTGAAAGAAGTTGAAGGAAGCCTTCAGGGTGTAAATTAGTCCTTGAAAGACCAGGCACAGGCACCCAGCTGGCTGCAATTCCCTGTATTCCCAGGTGGAAGGAATAAGTGATTAAGGTGGAGGAAGAGAGGTGAGGGGTAAAAGTGTCTCAAAAGCTGTATGAAGTTGTAAGTAGTCTGTTGAAGAACAGTTCTGGCTAGTAGACAAGGCTGCCCTGTGCTTGTTGGTATGCTTTGGAAAAAGCTGATATTGAGTGACCTCAACAACTGAAGAAAAACACTGTGGTCTGAAGTGTTTTCCACCAGTGAAGCGGTGCCAAGGAAGAAATGTGTCCTAAGCAGGTAGGAAGCCTCTCTGTTGTAGGGGGGTGCTAACTGAAGAATGAGCGAAGACTTGGCAAATTGGGGGTGGGTGAGGCTGAAAAGCAGTTCCTTGGAAAATGTGGGGAATGGAGCAGCAAATTGAACTTGCTGATAGAGCAGAATAATGTGATGGTGTCAGAAAGCTAGGTTTGTGCGACATGGCCTCAAGAAGTGGAAGAGCAGGCAGTAGAAAAAGTGGAGACAATGCAGGGTTTGTGGACTGGGGTAACAGAACCACTGGTTTTTGGCGTCTTTTTCTCCAGAACTGGCTAATAAGAGACTTTAGAGGAGAAAGAACATCTCACTAGTGAAGATGCAGATGGCTGGATTAATTTCATTCAAAAAGAAGAGTATGAGCTTTTTGAGAAGGACCGTGGATTTTCTGTTAGGGATTTTGGACTTAAGTGGTGTAGAAGTGTTGGCTGGTAACAAAGAGGCAGAATAAGGCTAAGAGCCAGAATAAAAGCAAAGAAGCATGACTATGTACTGGTGAATGTTGTGGTGCTGGTGAAACAGCTTGGAGTAGGAGATAAATTGGCAGATATTAACATTGCTATCCAAAATTTAATACTCAGTGGGCAGAGACAGTTGCTGGAGGGTGGGACATAGAAGAGTTTACCTAAAAGTAGTTCTCCATGCTGTGACTTTCCCTTCATACACTGTGCTGTTTGTTCTCAGTGTTTCTGAATGAAAGTCCTCTCTCTTCACCACCACCTGTGGAGTTTTGACATGAGCCAGCCAGCAAGTTGTGTCTGATGCATCTGGTTTAATTGTATTTCAATGCTCAGAGTCAGAGCTACAACACGTGAACAAGACCCTCTTAAGGGACATAGGTAATTACACAAATTGGTGTGGAGACATTTTGCCAGAAGAGATGTATTTTGTTTACTTTCTTGAATTTGGCAGGAAATAGCCTTGCTGTTTGTAGAGGTACAAGTTCTTCTAGCTGGAGAGCTGCTGTCTGGGCGCAGAAAGGAGTGAAATACTTGAGGACTACAAAAGCCTGTAGCCTAGCAGCTTATGTTTTTGAAGGATGATGTAAGCAAAACCAGAGGCCTTTGTACCCTCCTGTATCTTTGGGACAAAAGCTAAGAAGGACAAGGGATTGCCCTGGTCTCAGTGAGGAATTCTGGTGGTGCATTTTTGCTGTTTGAGCATGCAGCCTTAGAAACAAGCTCTATTTCAGCTGATGATGCAATCACAGCAGAATGCTTGCAGCCTGGCTTGGATTTGAGGCTTAGACCTGAGGTGCAGTTTGCTGTCACTGATGAGCCAAGGAGAGCAATCTCATGCATGCTCTTGGCTTGCAACAAGTTACCTGAAGTGTACCTGTGTTTACCTTAGTTCATGCTGAGAGGTGTTTAAATGAAATTTTCTTTCAAGATGAGGAGTCCTCATGTGGAGAGTTGTCACAGATGGGCTAATGTGTGGCAACTCCTTAAGCTGTACTAGTGTGAGTTACTTCATTTAAATCCCCAGATTTTTCCAGCTGAAACTTTTGCACATCTGCCCACAGAAGCTTGCACTGCAGCATTTCTGCTTGGGTTTTTTTTCAAGCTGATATTGGCAGCCTGTGACAAATGGTTGATCTTAAATGGGTTGTTATGTTATAAAAGGCACCAAGAGGCAGCTTCTAGCACCTAATATCCTGTGGTATATCATCTCCAGGGGGCTGGCAGTCTCTGGCCTTGCCAAGAATCACAACCCACCTTATCAACTGCTGACTCCCTTTAGTTTCTTTCAAAGATGGTTTCTCCTATTCTCATTGTGTTTTTTTCATTTTTTTTTTTCCCCATTCATTCCAACTTCTTTAACTTGTGAAAATGAAGCACAGCTTGGCTTGCTTCCCTTGAAGATCTGCCAACACCCACATTAACCCACAAGTATCTTCTTCCTAGCCAGTGTTTTGGCAGGAGACCTTCTGTCTTCATACTGTGTAGTTCCTTCTGGAGAGTAGAAGGGACAGATCTCGCACTACTGTTCATAGTTCTGCTTAGCAGACTTCAAATCTGTGCCTGGAGGTCAGAAGGGTTTTTGAGTTTTCTGCAAGATTTCTATTGTATGAGATGTGAAAACATGTCTGTACTTAGAAGGACCACTCTTTTTGTTGATCTTCACTAAGGATGTGTTTAGTGCTCTCTGTAGTCTAGTCCTTGGCATGTTTGTGTGCATTGAAAGGCAAGGAGGGTGGACACTTCCACTGGTGAATGATAATGTACAGATGATAGCATCTCAACTGCCCCTTCTTCCATCTGTTACACTGGCACCACTGCTGTCGGTGTCACAAGACAAATGGTATCGCCAACCCGTATGTAAGAAAATGACAAATCGTGGCTTCTCAGAAGATGAAGGTGATGTAGCTGTCAGTCTAGCAAGGTTAAGGCATAGCAGTTGCATGGGACAAAGCTTTGTGCAGCCAATGGTGCAGCTACTCCAGATATATCAGTCACAATAATCATCTGTCTGCTTATTGCTGCTCTGCTGGGAGAGCTTATCATATAGAACTGAGCTCTGCAGATATAACAGGGTGCATGAGCTGCTCTGCTGGCATAAGCTCTTGGACTAACCTGGAAGTCATTTTCAGAAGTCAATTGATTTGGGTCTTGTTATTTTTCTTATGGGCTTTGAGTTTTTAGCCTTTCCATTACTTTTTGCCATGAGAAAGTTGAGAATGAGTGGGTCTAATATTTTTTTTGTTTGGCTCTGATCACGTTGGATTAAAGCGACCATCTTGATGGAGGTCTGGAAATGTGTTGCATTTCCATTGAGGTGCCAGGCTTTCTGTGTCGTACTCTTTAGGTTAGGAACTGACTTGTTCAAGGCAGGACTTAGCACTTTTCCTGCCTTTTAATCCAATTTGACATAACACTGGGTTTTTAATTAAAATCTGAAGTGTTCACTCTCGAACAGAAAAACAGTATTTTGAGGTGTGTGGGAGACGTGTTTATTCCAAACTCAGTCCTATTATCAGAAGTGAAATACTCCAGAAATTCCATCTATTATATAAAGGTGGGACATGAACAAGAACCTTGCAGAGGTCTGGACAAGACTCTTCTAGTTGATGGTATCCAGCACCACTGAACAGCGTTTCCCCTAGTACGTGCGTAAGCAGAATGCAGGTCTGTCCGTAAAACCACAACTAGCTGCAACCTGGCACTGACACCACTTCTGTTCCCTCACACACAAGGTAAACTGTAGCCAGGCTGAAATATTTTGCTGATTAAAAAATGTTAAATGATCTCCATCTACCTTCTCCCCAATGAACAATGCAACTGAATTATCATTAGATCTTATATCGAACCTTTGATAACAATGGAGCCCTTTGTATTAAATTCAGCCTTAGTTTTCTTATTCCACCAAGTCCCGTCATTGTGTTCATTGCACTTTGAAGTCATAGTAAGCTTTCCCTTCCTGCTACTCACCTGATTTATTTCAGCCCCAACACATAGCTCCTAAATTCTTGTTAAATTTGTTTCTGAACAAAAGGACTAAAATCAGAGTCTGTTTTAAATGAAAGACGTGAGGCAGTTATGGTTCCATTCATTTGCTTGTATCTATTTACTGTATCGAGAGAGCTATTGTTATGCATGCAGTACTGGCAAATAATAATAAAAAATAATAATTCTCCCAGGGTTTGCTGTCAATAGCAACAATCTAAAGAGAACTCAAGCCTAGAGAGTGAGTGATGATATTTCAGCTCTGCTGTTTAACGCTTTCTGGGTGCAAAAAGAAGTTGAAGGCAGACAGGAACTAGAAGGATCTGCTCGGTCTCTGAAGCCAGGTCCTCGCATGTTGTGAATGGGGTCACTCAACTCCACCCCAGGCCCTTTCAATGGGAATATGCCAGCTGCTCGGCGCTGTCTGACTTAGAGTGCAGCTTTAAAGGGGTGGTAGCTTATGTGGGAACTCTGCCTCCTGATGGCCCTCCTGTCTTTCTCCTCTTTCCCCAGAAAACCCTTTTCTGACTCGGGGACATGCGGCAGCTGAAGTTTTATCTGTCTTGAGCAGGTCTGGAGGAGGAGTTTAAGAGTCTAGAGAGAAGTTTGAGTGAATTTGGTGTGTGTGAAAGGGTTTATAAAGCTGCTGGAGGGCTGCCTGTGACTGAGGACTGTGTGTGGATGATGCTGAGTGTACAGTAGGAGGTTAATGCTGCCTTTACTCCTTCCAGATATCACAGATTTGACTGACTTCTGAGAACTTGCCTTCTCCAAAGAAGAAATTAAAACTCTTGTTATTGGCACCCACTTTGAATCAGATCAGGATCAGCCCTGGTGAGGAACTTGGCCTTGTAGGAATTGTGCTGTCTAGGCTAGGTGATTGGCCTTGCTCTTGGCAAGATTTTTTTTCAGCCTTGATGAGTAAAAACCTATGGAATCCCAGGTTCAGCAAAAAGCTTGGTTATGTAAAACCTACTGCCTTTGTGTTAGTTCCTTCTGAAAACAACAGAAGAGCTGGGGAGGTGGGATTAGTTTCCTTTCTCTGATAAAAGCAGATTAGTTTTAATACTGGCTAAAATTGCATCCATTTTTTCTTGGTAAATGAACCATAAGACACATTGTCAGAAGCGAGCCTTCCATAATGACTGCGGTTAATATTTTAGAGCCATTTTCTCTGTGGATCAGAGCTTAGACTCAAGCATGTGAGAATCGGCAATACATGCTGTACATTAGCTTGATTTCTGTTCATTTGCAGCTGAAGAGTATTTTTCCCTTCCCCCATGCTAATTTCAGAATACCTCTGAGTTCTTTTCTGTAGAGCAAGGATTTGCATCTGACTTTGTAGCCAGGTATATGCATGTTTACTCTGGGAGAGCTGTCTCACAGACAGAAGGGAGGCAGGATAGTACCTGTGCTTGTGGGTCTAAGCTGCGACTTGGGAAATCTCAGTTCCATTATCTGCTCTGCTGCAGATTTCCTGTATGTTTTCCAGAAAATCCCTGTGCCTTGTGGTGACTCAGTTTCCTGTGTCGTAGCGTACATATTAATCCTTGCCCTCCTTCCCATGGGACCCATGAGTCTAAGTCTTTTCAAAGGACGTGGTACACTGAAGTACCCTGGTAATAAGATGCAAAGGTAGAGGGAGAAGATCTCTCCTAGTGCTCATTTACAAAGCCCCTATTCTAGTCATATGTAATTCTTTCTAAAGGCTCATTTTGGATGTTGCTTCTACTCTCCTGATTTTTGTTGTCCAAACGTGACAGTTGGCTTGAACAGAGCTCAGCAAGAAACAATAATTTTAATTTATGGAAGTGTCCACTGAAGTAGATAAAGACCATTTCTGCAGCAGTTAGTTCCACAATGCTCATCTAAGCGATTGCTCTTGCTGTCCTGACCTGGTCCTGTCCCTTCCGGATGCAAGGAAGGGATGAGGATTGTGTTTTGGGAGCAATGGGGAAGGTTGGACCTCAGCAGGGGATGGGGTGGCTGAGACTACCATGGGACCGTGCCTGTGTGTGTTGATGTGGCTAGTTAAGTTTCACAACCAGAGCACTGCCTGTGGGAGTGGGAAGGTACTAGTGAGAGGAGGTTAATGTGTGCACAGCACTTCCAGGAGTGTATTTCTCTTCGGAATTGAATTTTGTGGAGTATTTTATGAAGAAGTAGCCTTACTGGATGAAGCTGGTTGAGTTGTGCAAATGCAAGTTCCTGTATTATGAAGAATACTACACATATCAAGGTGTGTGCCCTGACTGTCTGGGTCTAGTGGTCTTGTTTTTTTTTTTTCTGCCCTATGTTTGTACTGTACTGCATAGTACTGGGAACACTGGGACCAGCTACAAAGTGCTGAACACATTCATATGGGGTCGGAAAGACCCACTGTTTGTATATCTCAAGATAGTACCCCTTAAGTGCCAGGGAAAGGATGGCTTTTTTCCCCTAATTTGCTTCTGTGCTGACCATTTTCTGCAAAGAGGCCCAATCCCTTAGGTATTGTCCATGAGTGCTGCTTCATCTGGAGAGAACATGGATGACTGAATGCAATTTCCACTTGCTTTGTGCTCCACAGGGCCGTTTTCTGCCCAGTTCCTGCTCTTACTTTCCTAGAAGAAAACATTACATTTCAGACCATGACACCTCTGCTGTTAAAACCTCATCTGTGTCCAACTGCCTGCGTTTCCTGTTACTTTCTAGTCCTAATGCATAAACCACTGCACCTGAGTCAACTATATAGTGCTTAAAAATGACTTGACTCTGTTGTTTGTTCTTAACATCCGCTTTGGCACTGTGTGGGGTCTGGAACAACTAAATAGCCCTTGAGGCTGATGAAGCTTTGGTTGAGAAAATACAGCAGGAATATTAAAGTTTTAAGACAGCCACTTGGGGAATGTCAGTTGAGACAGATTATGCTGTGGATGTAGGATAATGGCCTAAGCCTAGGATGAGAAATTGTAGGACAAATGCAACAGTTCTGGTGTGCTAAAGAAATAAAAATAATTGGACACAGCCAGGGCAATAGCTTTGCTAAGAGCTCTTGAAACAACTGAAATTAACGTTGCAATTATTCTCAATAAAGTATTTTCTACTTACGCATTCTGTTGTCTTGCTTTTTGCTCAAATTAGGGAAGTGAATTTCTTTCCTAATTACCCAGTTCTCAAGCCTTGATGTAGATTTCTGCCACTTTGAGGTTTATTTAACCATATCCTTGTTTATGAAGTTGGGGGGGAAAAACCCAGGGAAATTTGGAAAATATTTTTAATTCCAGCAGGTCCTTAGTGAAAGCATACTGTTCTACTGATTGATAATCAGTAACACTAAGCAACTGTTCTTTCTATAACTTGGGTGTTTTATTCATTCCAGAGGAGTAACAGAAGATGGAAGTTATTATTCCTGCTGTTTTCCCTTGATAACCCAGTACATTTTTCCCCAAAAGCCTTTACCAGTTTAATGCTTTTCATTCTTACTCACAGAAGGAAAAGGGTGCTGCAAGGACTTGGGAAAGGTTTCAGGAACTTAACACTCAATTAGAAGAAATTAGAAAGCACCAGCAACACAGCTGGGGTGAGCCAGAATTCTTATTTGACATCTTTATTAAGGGAATCCCCAGGGCTCATGCCGGGGTGCTGCTCTTTGCTTTCTCTGTCCTGTTTCACAGCTCTCTCATGGCAGCATTGCCACAAAATAAATCTACCTTTTTTATTTACGGGTATCTGAGAAAGAAATTATCAGCACCATCTATTGGGGAAACGGAGATATTGGTCTCTTCACTGATTTGAATATGCAAAATCTTGTTTTTTCACTTGCTTTTTTGATTTCTAGCTATAGTTTAAAGTGAAAATGTGCCTAGACAATCTGCTTGTTTTTTAACTTCTAGCAGCCTGGAGTCTGTGCTTGGGGGTTTGTGCCTTGTTTCAAAAGGTACCTTCAAGAAATGCAGTGAACCATCTAAAAGGGGGCAAGCAGGCAAAGATTCAAATGTCAAAATGGTGCCATGGCAGGTTCTGTCACATTAATAGGACAAGGGCAACAGCTGAGAAGCAATTTCCAGCTGAGGAGATAGACATGTCTAGCGCCTTGAGTCAATCTAGACTAGCATGTCTGAGAGATTTGGGTGAAGAACAGAATATTTGACCTTCTTGATCTTTTTAGGACGAAGGGCTTGGAGAAAAAGCAGGGGAATTATCATTGCTAGCAGAAGACTGACTTCAAGGCACATCTCGGGATTGGAGGGTAATCATGATCCAAAATAATTTCAGAATGAGCATGGTTTGATCAGTGTGGTGACTGCTGAACAGATTAGTGACCTCCCTAGTGTGTTTCGGGAAACTTGCACGTGTAAAGCCTATTGAGACACCCAGGGTGAAATGATGTCCTGACTCTCACTTATTCTGCTACATTACGGGCTTCTCCCAGTTTCTCCGGTACTCTCACCCGTTGCATTTTTGTGCTGTTCCTGTAGCTGTACGTCACCAATGCTTTTCTCTTCCTTGTGCTCCTCCTTCAATAACAAGTAATTTCTTGCTAGGAGCGAGGTTCAAATCCCACTGTTGATAAGCAGTGGTGCTGCAAGAACACAGCAGGTAATGGTCTCTTAAGTCAACAAGATCTGCTTGCTGCTGCTTTGGGAAACACATAGCCCCTGCACTGATGGACCAAATTCTCTTTTATTGCTTGTTTTAAGTGGTTTGCCCTACAATATTTGTTGGAGAACACAGAAGTCTTTCTGATCTGTCCATTGAAAAAAAAGAACTTTCCTTAATACCCAGCATAATTATATTTAGATCTTGTTTATCCATTTGCTCTTCTGCCAACATAATATCTTAATTTTTCACTCAGTGGTATTTACACTGCCGCCCTCTATTTAGAAATGGAAATCCTATCTGTTTGTAGTCTCTGTTTTGCTTGGTAAACAAGCAGAGGTCTTTGATGGCATGGCCACATGATTGCAGCAACTGAAATGGCTTTCTGAGAAGTTAAGGTCCCACAGAAAACTCAGTGAGTAAAAGTTTAGCTTTTAAAAATTGGACAAATATTATTCCACACTCTCTGGATAGCTCTTGGAGAGACCATAAGTACTTTCTGTCATAATTTCCTATTTCAGTAGCTTGCTCTATCAGTGATAGGTGATAAGATAGCTAGATTTCAGATAATTGACACCCTAATATTCAATGACGGTTAGCTAAATGAATGCCATTGTGAGAGAATGGGAGGATTAAATATGAGAGGAGGGAGAATAGAGCTGTATTACCTTCGGGACTGTGGATTTGTTATAGATATGAAAGGGTTATTAAGACCTCTGCAGGTAGTGTATGCTGGACAGCTTTGTCTTTGATCCCATGGGCTAGAGGGAATTGCAGCACTCCTGAAATGCAAACTGCAGAATTGCTTATGCAGTGACAACCTCCGAAGCTCCTTCACTTCAGTTTTAAGTGATCCTAGTGACAGGCTTCCCTGCATGCTTCCCTTGAGAGGTGTGTGCTTGGTCTAATTGATTGACCCATTAGCAAAGCAAATTTCTCTTGCTATTCAGCCAAAATTTTCCTTCTGCTTAGTTTCATCCCATCACTCCTGGTTATGCCCCCTGTGAGGCTGCCTGAGCTGCCACTGGCATTCTATAGCTTTATTGATCTTGGCTCTGTCCAGTCAGTTAAGAATTACTTGAACTTACTACTGGCAGTACCAGGGCAGTAATGGCACTGGGGAGAGCTTGTTTCTTGACTGTCTTTGATCCAGGGGGCTGGAAGAGAGGAACATAGCAAAAGAGTTTGGTGTTGCTCAGTAATCTTCCTGAGTCGCCTTATGGTATGGTGAAAAATATGTTCTGAGTTTCCCCAAGTCCTTAGATGTTTGAGTTTGCACAGCTCTAGGAGTGTGTGTGGAGGAGGTTGTGTGCAAACACCCAGGCCACCGCAATCAGAAGCTACCTCCTAAGTATTTGGCCTCTTGAAGATCTCTCAGGGGTCATTTTTGAGTTCCTGGAAGTCAGTGCGTGAATGTGCTTTGTGGGGATAAGGGAAGGATAATGTCTTGGGAAAATGCTTTTCTGCAAGTGTTTGGCTGAGGAAACATGATGTCATGTGGAAGAGGCATCACGCAAACTGACCCCCAAACTTTATACCCTATGATCCCTTCATTTCAAAGTCTTGTCTAGGTTACATATTCCAGAAGTACTGAGTACACTTATGTCCCTGGACTTGCTCACACGTTGTTTAGATCTACCTCGTACTGGGTATATCTCTATCTCCCTGTAAGCTTTGTGTTGGTGAGTTTATTTTGCTTCTGGGGGTGCACTCAGCTGAGTGGCCGAGTGGGGAAAAGGATCAGTGGTGCTGCCGGAGTCCCAGGGTTCCATGGACATACCCTTTCCGTGCCTCAGTTTACTCCTGGATGCAATAAGATCTCTTTCCCAGAGGTACTAGAGTGGAAAGGGAGAGAGAGTGTTTCTTAATTTGAAGATCATTTGTAAGACATTTTGGGCAGCCTGCTCATGCTATCGTGGAAGCTACTTGTATGTATTTCTCTGAGCTCATAGGAAAATATCAACAGGATGGTTAGAGCAGCACTACTAATGAGAACTTCAAAAACAAAACAGCTGATGAAATTATTTCCTGTGTAGGTAAAAGCAGGGGAGCATGTGTGGGTTTGTATACGCTGGGAAATGCAACCATTCCGTGGAAAACGGTATATACCTGTTTGTAGTGTTAATTCTCCCACTGAGCCTCTTGAAACACTGGCACAAAACTGTAGTTCTCAAGCCTTAGGCACTACACAGCATTTAAAAGCTGAGGTATCAAACTCCCTGTTTTAGGATACAAAGCCCCCATCAATGCAAGAAGAAGAGCTAAATGCAGAAAATTGCAGCAGCCTGCTGCTGAAATGCTGGTGGACACTGTGAGCCACCCACGTATTGCTGTGAGAGTATATTAATAAATGTGAGCTGTGCACCTTTTCGCTGCGACTGCAGAAGCAAAGCCAAGCCAATTATTTGCTCATCAGAGCATGGTTACAGTGGCCCTCCTCCCCTCTTCTCTATCCATTCTTTTGTTTTTGTATTGTTTTGCTGAGATCATGAATGCAGAGATTATTAATTGCCTTGCTGACCTGATTCTGTCTGTACGCGGGATCTGCTTATATCAAAATTTGCTGGCCCAAATGACTAAAGTGTGTCAAAGTGTGGTGATTAAAGAATTATAAAATACTTTCTGAACATCCTATTTTCAACTCATTGTGACTTTGGACAGAAGCCCAGACAAGATGGGGAGAGAGAAAGGTGGAGGAGAGAAAAAAAAAAAAAGTATAAATTCTGTGTGAGGCACCTCTGCAATATTTTTCTCCAGTTTTATTGAGAAGATTGATAATAAATATTAGTGAGACAAAATTACAGGGATTTGTATAGATTCCCAGGTGGACAAGTTTAACATTAATAAAATATAGCTTGCTCTGTCACAGAATGATTGTACTGATATATATAGGCAGGGGAGTGTGTGTGCTCTCATAATATGGATGGAGGCATCTAATTTTCCACTAATAGATTAAAATTCTGTGTTGGGATGGAATATCGAAATGTTTAACTTTCTACTAATGCTGTGGAAGATTGCTTGGGGAGGGGGTGCACCTGGCAAATTCTTTTCTATCGGATGTCAAAGCAAAGCCATTGGGTCTTGCTGAAATGACCCCTAAGCCACTGGTGCCTCAAACCCAGCAGCTCGGTGCCCGGTTTGTTGCTGTTGAGGCTGTCGGCAAGCTGTGCACCCTGCAGCTCTCGGAGGTGTAAGTGCGGCGCGGCACGTCAGAGTTGACAGTTTAAGTGCTCTCTTCCTGCTGCTCTAGAATCTGTGGTGGGAACTGAGCAAAAACGAAAAACAACTAAATAGAAATACACATTTCGGGATGAGAACATTTTATGTGAGTGTTTTTAAACTAAGTTGCTTTGGGGTTTCTGTAATGCCTGGTTTTATTTTATTACAGATGACGCTGAATGATAGGCTAGGTAATGCTGCCTTGTGCTGGTTTCTTTGCTGCAATCATCTGTTTCTGCTGTGGTGGGAGAGGAGCTGATGCTCCCTCCCATTCCTGGGACATTTTTCAGGTGATTGCTCTAGTTTGCAGCAAATACCTATTGGTTTTGTGTCCCTAAAATGGTAGAGGAAAAGCAGAGAATTTCACCGTGATGCAACACAATACCCTACTGTCCTGATGCACCTCTGACTTGGGCCAAATTGCCAGTCACCTGAAGTGAATCTACTTCCATGCTTACCCCAGCTGTGTACTTCAACACACTCCTTAATCTCCTCAATTTAGTATGTTTAACTTATCACCAAGGTAAAAGGGGAGGCAAATTTGTGGAGAAGGTATTTAGCCAATAAATTCCTGATTGCTTTATGTTTCATTCTTCAGTGTGACAAACTAATGTGGCATACTGGACATCTGCTTCCCTTTAAATCATGAATTGCCTTTTTATTTATTTCTAGGGATTTAAAAAATGATGAAATTAATTTTTTCTTCCAATATGAAATATTTCAAATGCTAATACTTTTTAGAAGTGAAGATAACGTTTACTGCAAAATCACGTTTGTTTTGACAGCATTGTATGTTTTACTCATGTGAAATGAAGAAAACAGTTGAACACTTTATTTGCTTCATTTCATTTTGGCTAAAACCTCTGTTTCTGGTTTCAATTAAAACACAGTATCATCCTAACCCTGTTGTTCTTTCTGGATTTTTGCCCCTACCTTTTCCAGTTTTTGTACTGTAAATACTTAAGAACTAGAAAATGCAAAAGTAGTCTCTATTCCCCTTTCTTCTCTATGTTCTCTGCCTATACTCTAAATGCTGTTTTGAAATGAATGTAAAGAAACATTCTTTTATCAAACTAGTCCAAAGGAAAACTCAGTCTAGAAATCAAATAAATCAAAACTCAATCAAGAATTTTCAATAAACATTTTCAGAGAGGGATTATTTTTCTCTGTGATGTGTTTTCCTGGCAAAGCAAGCCATAGTTTTCTGACCAACTCTCATTACTAATAACAAAGGGGACTATCAGAAGGGAAAATGATATTGATACTTCACTTAATTTCCATGTTTTGTTTGTCCTTTGAGTCAGATGGTTGATTAATGATTGATGCCTCCCAGGACTGGAACTCGGGATGCTTTAGTTCAATTTCCTGTCCCATCACAGCGTTCCTGTTTCGGATCAAACAAATTAATTTCTCAAGGTGGGATATATTTTAGCCCAGACTTATCCTGCAGCCAGCACACTGGAGTTCCTTACTGTGCTTCCGGTTTTCGAATCCTGTGGAGAGCAGTGCAGCATCTGGCTCTGGCAGAATATATTTATCTTTTTTGGTCCTTTCTCATAAACTAGTCTTTACTACTTGCTGTGAAGTCTCTTATGCTTTGAGTTCACCTGAATATATGGGTGTCTTTTATTGTGCGTTGTGAAGCAAAGAATGTGTGCGTGTGTGCGTGCACACACTTGCAGCTTTTCCTAAGCATGAGGTGTGGGTTGCAGTTTTAGGGGGGTGGGGAGGGATATTCAGTCCAGGGTTGGACAGAATCTAAGAAACTGCTGAAGAGAATCTCAGTAGCGGGGGAAAATCTACACAAGCGTTCAGATTTGAAACGATAGCTCTCATTACATCCTTCAGGTTTTTTCTCTGCCAGCCAATTTCTCTTCTAGGAGACCAAGTGATCATGTTTTTCAGATGCCTGTATGCTGGGGGAACTAATCTCTCTTGGATAGAAAGAAAGAATGGACTTAGGGCACCTGGTTTCGTTCATAGATTGCTGACCTGGCTGGGCAACATCTAGCAAGTTGCTCCACTGATGTCTATTTGTACTGCCAGTTCTTTGAGGCAGCAGCATGGGATGTGTTCTGTTTCTTTTGGAGTCTTTGGGTCAGTGATCTGCATGCCTTGCTGATCAGCAGGTAAAAAAAAATACAGAGCATGTAATACTCTGGACTGGCTGAATCTTTTCCTCAAGGAGGGCATGACGATTTCATGTGGCCTCAGTCTTGTGTACCAATCTACGTGAGCCAGAAGTTGGGTACTGCTGCTTTAGATGCTGCTGTTGGGCATCTATCATCCTCAATTTTAAGCATGCTATCTATGCGCTTCCCTTTAGAAAGAAGGGGGGCTGTGGTGGGGGATGAGCTGTAAAGCCATTATTTCCCCCAAGAAGTAAAGATTAATGTTTCTGCATAGCCTCTGTTGTTATTCAGGCAGCTTTAGAACAGCTGTGCTAAAAGTGAAGCAATGGATTGTCGCTTCTAAAATGCTGGTGCTGTAAAGACAAGGAAGGAAAAGAATGGCAGATGTTTATCTCCATGTTTATACCAAGTTATAGTGCATCAATCACTCGGTGCTATCAAGACTTGTGGAGGAAAGATAATAAGATTTATTGGTGGCTGTTGGGATAACACACCCGGTGCATAAATATGTTAGTAAAACTCTGGGGAGTCTTGGTCTATCAAAGTGAAATAGGCAGAAAGGAGTGCAGGCCTCCCAGCTATGGAACAGCTGAACTCTTTGTGGGAGGTCAGTTCTTCATGATCAACACAAAGTGGCTTACTTTTTTTTTTTTCTTCTCCTCACATTTAGTGAAGGACTGAGAGGCAGAAATGAAGAAAGCAGAGACTTGCAGTGGAGGCAAGGAATAAGATGCAGTTTGCATGCTTTCCATCCTCTGGTCTTAAGCCATCAGCATGACCATGGAAGTTAGACTCACAGCAGGCTGCTCGGGTGATGCTGGAAAGGGGAAGCAGTGGTTGTGACAAGGAAGACTCAGCTGAACAACTGAGGTAACCTATGAGCAGTTGGATAATAAGCAAAAAGTTTTACCAATTTACTGCTCTTGAGTAGAAGCAGACAATTCAGAATGTCTTGGGGAAAGGACAGCTGGGTTTTCCCTTGCTTCACTCCAGAGAAAGAGGAGTGCTGGCTCCAACTAACTTAGTTTCATTTCCTCTGCACTGACTGGGCACTTCTGATGCTTTTGTTTTCATTTTGAAATGAATCATAAGCTATGATCATGATGTGTCTGTCTAGTTACTAGTATACAGGTGTTGATAGTCCAGATAATGGGTTGTACTTCAAAGTTACCTGTCATTTTTGGCTGACGTACTTGGAGTTTTGCATTTTGTATGATTCAGAGGTGAGTGGTAAGTGTTCATGTAACCACAAAATTGGTCTGGAACCAAGCCCAATTATCTCACAATATGCAGCACTCTGGGATTCATTGGTAAACAGATCCCAGACAATGACTTGAGCATCTGTGGACCGGGTAGAACAAAGACAAGGCAGGCTAACACAGGGGCTGGTCCTTGTTGCGAGCAGATGCAAGTGTGGCCATCAGTGCTGCAGGTTCACCTCTGCAAAACATGCAATACTTCCAGCTATTCTAAAATGGGAAAAAACTCATACATGAAATGGCTTTCCCTTCGGAGGTCCCTTCCAACCCCAAACATTCTGTGATTCTGCTGTGTGGATACAAATGCATGCATGCCTACCTGTTCAGGCAAATAAAAATCTGGGTCCAAAGAACAGCCAGAAGTCCATGAGTTAAGCCACCAGCCCATGTATACAACCCAAGAGAGGCCTCTGACATTTCAGTTTTATGCTCACACATTTGAACTCAGGCTGCCTGCTTTGCAGCAAATTGCACTGAAAACCCATAATTCGTAGTGGGAGGAACCTCAGGAAATCTTAAGTCTAACTTCCTGCTCAAAGCAGGGACAGTTTGCGATCCAGCAAGGTAGATCAGAGCTGGTCGCACTTGGATCTTGAAATCCTCCCCAGATGGACACTACATAACTTCTCTGGGCAACCTGTCTCACTGCTTGCCTATCCTCATGGGGGGGAAATGCTTTTCCCTTGTGTCCAGGCTGAACCTCTAGCGTTTCAACTTGACCCTGTTCTCTCATCGTCCTACCATGCCCCACTGACGAGCCTGCTGCCTCCTCTTGATGAGCTCCCTGTTGGCTCTGCGGGTGACTCCTGGGCCCCCCAAAGCCATCCCCTCTATGGGCTGAGCAGTCCCTGCTCCTGTAGCCTTTCAGTAGAGGTGCTCCAACCCCACTGTCCAGGCAGCTCTGCCCTGAGCTGGCTCCACTTTATCCAAGGCTTCCCTGCACTGAGGGGCCCAAAACTGTACGTGGTATCAAACAAGTGCTGAGCAGAGGGAAAAAATCACTTCCCTCAATCACTGGCTGGGCTTCCATTCCTACAGCCTGGGAGGCTGCCGGCCACCTTTGCTGCCAGGGTGCAGGGCTGGCTTGTGCTCTGCTCGCTATCTGCCAGGACCCCCGGGCCTCCTCAGTGAGCGGCTCCCCAAGCCAGCAGACCCCAGCCTCTGTCAGGAATTTGGGCTGTTGTTACAAGGATCTCACTCATAAACACAGCATAGTTCCTGGACTTGCCCATGTTACACATGTCCAGAAGATGACATTGCCTTCAGGCACCCTGATGCAGAAGATTAATTTCTGTGAGCATTTAGCAACTTGCTGCTGTTTGAAGCACAAGCATGGCTTAATAAGAAACAAAAGACCCCACTTAACAGCCCTGAGTGAAGTGTTACATGCTCAGAGTCAATTCCAGTCTAGGGAGCTTTTTTATTCACCCCTTTTCTCCTCTTGAACAGGATGTCTTCAAGAACGAATTTGATAATCCAGGAGATATCTTCGAGTCTTAAACAGCAGCTACTTGATGTGATTGTGTATTTTCTTCAACATAATAAGAAATTCTCCTTTGCATCCACTTGTTAGGAAGTGACACTGCATGTGCTCCTTCTTTTTCTCAAAGGTGCTATAAAAATTCTATCTTTGAGTTAAAGACAGTCTTCCCCTGAACTTCTGAATGACTGAGCTTGGTGAGGATTAGGTGCAGAGAATCCATCGCTGCTCATGCTTGTTAGAATCTATGCATTAGATTGGACAAATTTCACTTCAGTAATGTTAAAGCTCTGTGAGTGTGTTAGCTAGGGTTTATTGAACTGCGGTTTTATTACTTTGTAATTAATTTTTATTAAAGCTTTAATAGAAAAATAACCATACAAGGGTGACAATGAACTTCATGTGTTTTGTTTTTTTTAAGCACTAGCATGCTGCTGGTGGCCTGCTACAGTATTAGCGATGGGCTTTTCCCATCGGAGGAGCCCACGTACTGTCAAGGGACCAGATGTGAAACTGATGTGCCCTGCTATGCCTTTGGGCAAACGGACATGTCTCTCGCTCCAGATCTGTGTGCAGGGTTGGAACCCAACAGTTAATTTCTCCGATGGGCTGCAGAAGCTCTGTAGCCTCACAGAACACAAATATCTAAATAGCTCAACAAAAGCCTGTTCTCTACTATCAGTCATCCCATAGTTTGCCTCATCCAGCTGTAGATACTCCATTTTTAGTGACAAATTTATGCAGTCTAATAGAATCAAAATGTATTTCTTCCCTTAATGTTTTCTGATCTGTTTCATCTTTATAATTTGACATGGTCCCGTATTTACTCAATACACAGACCCTTTCCTTTATTTGATTTCATCCCTTAGCTATTTGTATACTGTGCTGTTTTCTTTGCGAAAACTATTATTTGACCATAATGATGTTACCAGCAGTACTCTTTTACTGAACAATAGATTTCATAGCTGGAGGTGTGTCCTCATATAGTTCTGATTTCACATGGGGACTGAAATTATTCCATGCAAGACATATCTGATGTCTTGTTTTAGTTATGCACAATCCAGCTTTCCAGCTGCTAGGAGAGGCAGATTGTAACTAACACTTAACATCTTTGATAGCACTGGGAGATGTAAAGTCAGGAATGGGAGGTTCTATTTTATTTTTTCATTCTCTTATGTTTTCATTTTTGGTCTCAAAGGTGCTATCCACCTACTTCTAGCCAGCTGGGAAGCAATGCTCTGACTTCAGGTAAATCTCAGCTTTGAGTGCTCTGAAGCTCAAAAAAATCATGGGGCTGGAAACTGAAAAGGACAACACAATTTGGCAGTAAATAGACATGACATGATGGAATTATTTGAAATGAAAATGAAGTCCTAATTATCAGGAACAGCTGAGTGAAAGATGGACAAGCTTTTGTTACCAGTTTCCTGGACATCTGCAGGAGGCACTCCATCTGCTCCGAGTTTCGGGGCTGCATCCAAGGCCAGACTCGCTGCCCATATGCACAGCGAGTCAGAAAGGCTGGCGCTGGAGGTGGCTTTCCAGACCGTGTGCCCCAGGATGGCTGAAGCTAGCCTGCCAGACATGGGCTTCCTCAGTCAGAGGTGGGCGAGCTGCTGAGTGCCCAGTGTTTACAGCTGGTCTTGCACCTGCCTCTAAAGCCTAGCCTAGATGTGGCTGTGGTCCTTCAGGCAAAGCCAGAGCAGAGATACAGCTGAGTCTGTGAGGCACAGCAGCCTTCAGACTAAGCCAAAGCGGGAGCAGGTTCTGGACAAGTCAGGACTTGGCAGTTTCATCACAGCGTGCCAGCTGGCCTCCTGTGCAGATAGGGATATCTGGATTTTGTGCTGTGGGACTGCTGTAAAGATCTGCAAATGTGAATCAAATTGAGTGGCTTTATTAGTTAGAGAAAAAGACCAAAAAGGCAGGACTCATGGGTTCCCATGCCGCTGCTCTTGTGTGGTCACGGGTAACTCAATTAACTGCTCAGTGTTTCAGTGCAAGCCATCTGTAACATAAGCATCATGATACTTACCTGCCTCTGAGGGCCATTTACTTAATTAAATTGCTGAGAACTTCAGGTAAGAGATGCTTTAGACAAGTAGTTCTGTGTGCAGTAGAAGTAATGGAGCTTGGTTTCCAATGGCTTTGTCTTGTGGTTCATTGCCAGCTCTGATTGAAACTTTCCCCTTGGGCCAGGACTGCATGAGGATTTTCTTTCTCTTTCTAATTCTCTCTCCAGGATTCACAGGTGTTCAATAAGAAGCAAGCTTGGCCTTTCCTGTAGAAAGGGCACTCCCAGGGGGTGTTTTTTTGGATGTCTCTTTTCCGCCCATCTGCCTGGCTTTTTTAGAGGGTTTTTCTGTGTTACCACAGCTGTAAAACTTCATCCAAGACAGGCAGTAGCTTCAAGCTGTGCAGCAGAAGGGGAGACTTGCAGATACATTCACCTGCAAACTCACAGGGCAGCTTGCAAAAGCCTTGCTTGGTTTGGAAAACACGTGGAAACAAACCATGATAGAGCAGAACTATTGCTTAGAAATGATGGAGGAGCTGAGACAGGTGGTGGGGTTCAAGTGTCTATCCTGGGCACTGTTAAAAAGAGCAATTGTGATCAAGGCTCCTAAATCACTTGGATGCTTTGCTTATCTGCTCTAGTGTGATGCTGTCCTAAGGATGCCTACATCCCTTTCTCCTTTTTAATCATTCCCTCTGCATCCAGACACATTCCTGTAAGGAAAGTGTGGTTTATGGATTTTACTCAGTACTTAAAGCCAAGGAGAACCTGTCAAAACCAGCTAGCTGATCCCAGGTCTCTTGTGCTGCTAGCTCCGCTGCAGCTGCCCTTGCTGTAATTCCTGCCTTCAGACAGGCTGCCCAGTTGGGAAGAGTTTTGTAGGGTTTTTCAGCTGTTGCAGCTTTTGTGCATGCTGCCTTCTGGGACTCCCACAGACTGGAGATAATGCCGATGCACCGTGGCACCCCCCCTTTAAATTAGGGTGGTGAATGCATTGCAAGTCTAGGAGAGCAGCTGGGGAATTGCTTATTGCAAAGAAGGATGGCTGAAGAGAGGGCTTGAGATGGGGATCAGCAAATAGGCAACATTATCTTGCGGCCTCTATTTGAACGTGGACGTGTGAATACGCATATCGCTACCTCTGCACACTTGAGGCGGTACTCCTGCTGTGATTATCCTGGCATCAAGTCAGCTCAGGAGTTCATGCTTTCTCCCTGTTACAGTCATAGTCTGGGTGAAGCACAGTGAGAAACTCCACTGAGCTACGTTTCTGTTTCCTTGGGTGCTGCTCAGCTGAAGCTGGGAATAAACTGACAGGAGGGTGTAAATGCAGGGTAACATCACTTACTAGTGGAGGAATCCATGGGTGCAGGAATTACACTGCAGATGCAGAGTCTGGCTTTTGGGCTTGCAGCTGCAGAGAAAATGAGCAATGAATATGCAGTTAATTGAAAGCTAAAGTAGCTATTTACTGACAGTATAGTCTTGCCTTTCCTCCTATATGTAATCCATGTGAGATCACTTGAAGTCAGCCTCTTTGACCCAGCTTGTTTCCAATATGCTTGTTTTCCCTTTTCCAGCTGAATTTATATGTCATGCTTATCATTCTTTCTTTTTCTTTTTTTTTTGGTGTCGCCATCTTGTATTGATCCTCACTGTTAAACTGCTGCTATGTGTCAGTGGTGGAATACAGGTTCTTTCACTGAGCCAGTTAAATTCTGCTAATATTCACTCAACAAGTAATTGCAACTTTAGGGAACAGGGATGCAAGAAGGACTAGTTGGATAAAGAAGAATTTACAGGTCTGGGCAAAAGGAGTTTTAGAATTCTTTTGGGATACCTAGAGTAAAGGTTGAGTCCAGAAGAGAAGTAAATATTTGTGGGATCTCATTGATTGAATGGGGCTACTTAGGTCTGCTTAAATTCTTTGCAGGGCTGAGGGGTTCATTCCTTGGAAGAACAATGTGGTTAATAATAATGCTCCTTCTGGCAGAGTTGCTGACTGGTAGTTTGTACCTGCTCAGGCTTTTCATATTTAAATACACTGTCTTATGAATATGTAGTGTCAGTGCTTTCGTTTAGAAAATCACGTTGGTCAAAAGTGTAGAACAGGAAAGCGTTTTACTGAGAAGACGAAGTTTTCTCATGTGGAGGATTATAGAAAACAGCACAATAACACTATAGTATTCTGATAATGTAGTTGCTGATGGCCTCTGACTCTAAAAGCTCCCTATAAGCTAATGCACAGTATGATTACCGAGCAGAAGCCCTGACAATTGGTTTGTGTGTGGGTACGGTATTGACAATATCCCATACACAGCCAATGTAGGGACCGCTTGGGATCAGTTGCCAGTAGAGCTGGCTGGCATGTCTTTCATTTAATACAAAAATAATTAGCAGTATGTGGAAAGGTTTTTTCCAGAGGGTTAAAAAAAATTGGAGGAGAACTGAAACGAAATATAGCTGTCTTGCACTTGCTTAGAAAGTTCATGCCCCATTCACAAGCTGTCTGCAGATAGATAGAAAGCGGGGCCAAGAAGAGCCTTCCAGCCCAGCTGCCAGAAATGGAAACAGGCAGGGCTGTCTCCACAGAGAGCCATGAGTGTAATACTTAAAAGAAAGGAGGTTGTATAGCTGAGAGGAAGAAATTGGGACACTCTGCTTCCATCAGCCTGCTTGGATGCCACTTGTCAGCTTCACTAGGCAGGTATCAGTTTGATATTTATTTTGTTTTTTTCCCTGGTAGAAAATCCATTTTAGATCCAGAAGGCAGACAAGGAAGAGAGTCGGAAAATGATCTATGGTTAACTCATTTGAAGAGTGTTTCCACCTGCAAATTATTCTGACAAAAAATTCCCAACTAGTTAGTAATTTTCTTCAAATATTTGAAGAGCAGTCAGTCACAAAAATTGTCTTCGGAAAGGGTTTTGCTTTAATGAGGTTCAAAGTACACAATGAGGAATGTTAGAACAGCTCTTTAACTGCTTAATATCTGGACATCATGCTAATGAAAACTTCAGAAATGCCAGAAGCACAGCATAGACTTGCATTAACATTCTTTTCTATTATATTTACATTGGAGAAGCATCCAGGACTTAAAACAAGGACCCAGTGTGCTAGATGCTAGCCAGAGGTGGTTTACACTTGGAAGGTACTCATGGTTGCAAGTAAAGCCACAAAGGATATAAAGGGAAGTGCGCTTGAAGCTAACGTGGGCAGGGTGACCAAGGTGTGCTGGGAACATTTCCCTGGCTGTTGAGCCTGAGGAATCCTGAGTGACGCCCCGGGTGAAGGGAGAGGTAAAACAAAGTGTCGAGATGCTCACAAAAATGCCGGAAGCCTGACAGCAAAGCAATACAGAGATCGGCTATTTAGAGTAGTTCTAAAAATGGATCCAGGGATGTTTATGGCAGCAATTTCATTGCTTGGAAACACGGACTTCTAATATCTAAGCTTTGTGTGATATATGCAGTTGTGTCTGCAGGGAGTTAAAGCAGCAAGAATTATTTGGATTGCCTGCATATATTGGTATTACTGTTCAGAAGCTGTATCTCCTTTTGTTTGTGTTGTTTTGATTAATTTCCTGGATTGAAGCTGCACATGAAAAATGTTTCAAGCCATTTAAGGGGCAGGCTTCTGTTTGGTAGCAGCATTTTGCAATTGGTTATTAAATCCCTCTGCTGTCTTAGAGCTGAGCCTGCCTTTGGCTCTGCAGACTGGACAGCTGGATTGGAGAGTGCCAGATTGTCCACCAAGTCTGGAAAGATGAATGGGGGAAAGAAGTTTTCCTTGTAAATGAACCCAGTAACTTGGCAGAAAACTTTCCCTTCTGACTTGCTTGCAATGTCTCTGTCTTGAAAGCAGCAGAAACAGCTTTGTATTAATTTGAATTTGGTTATACTCAGAGCAGGGACTAGCTGCATTTGACTGTGTTATTGATGTCAGAGAAATAACCGGAAGCCTCAGAACACGTCTCCACTGTGCTCAGAGCTGTACATCTACCTGGGAATTTTTTCTCCAAATTCAGTAGCCTTTAGATTATCTGGTTGTGTAAATGTAATGGCTGAACTCGGCTTCATGCAGGAATCCTGCTTTGGAAATGGACAGCTGAGCTGGTGGCTCTGGGGCGACATAGCCCCAGTCTGCACTCCAGGGTGATGCGGGTTATCTGCAGATAATTTGGTCATTGTGTTTAATCTAATTGCTCTGTGCAGTGAATGAGATTGCTTTGAGTAGACAAACTGTGCATTTTCACTTTGCAGAATAGGAAGTTGGAGAGGTCAGATCTCTGCCTGTGACAGTGCCTAACTTTCTTTCTAGACAAACCAGTTTTTCCCACGTGGTAAATTGTCTTATCTTGCAGATCACCTTAATCAGAGGGTGGTTACCCTAGAAAACACTGAACTTCTGACTGTGGGAAGCAGACATTGACTGGCATGTCTGTCCTGAGGAATACCTTGTGGAGCAGAGATTGCCCAGGCTGGCACTCTTGGTGTGGTTCAGTACAGGTTTACCTGCTCGGGTCTGCTTGCAGGGACAAGTCCTGCACTGCATCTTGGAGAGGGATGCAGCACTCAGAGGCTGCTCTTGAGCTGTGCTGTGGCCCCAAGGGCTCTGCTTCATACCTGTTTGCACTGCTGTGCCAGGGGTCAGCAGGGAGCTTGGGCTGCCCCATGTTTCTCAGATGCTGCTCGTGAGCTTGGTCTTACGCATGCTGCTGAGTCTTTCCCATGTTGCTCCTTTTAGTTGCATCCTGAGTGGGACTCATTTCATCGGGTTTAACCATCCTGTGGGGAAGTGTGTTGGGATGGGCTGAATTTGACTCTGCCAGACCTCAGCCTTGTGCATTTCGGTGCAGAACTGCCATTGTCCAGACAGCTGGGATCTGCTGACCTGCTGTAACTGGAGCAGCTAATCTTACTGTGGGGGGAAAAGGCCACAGGCATGCCCTAGAACCTTGACATAAATCAAGAGCTTTTAATAAAAAGTCTGACATTGCCATGGACTCTTGATTACCAGGTGGCCCAGCACTCTGTCGTGCACGTGTCACGTAGCTGCTGTGTGGGGCCTTGCACATAGGGAAGGGAAATGTTTTGCAGAGCTTATGGATATCTAGTAGAACATGGTATGAGGCAAATGTCTGGCCAGGTTTCATTTTCTTTTTTGTGCCAGCTTGAGAGAGAGACTGAGATGGCTCATCCTGCCCAAGATGGAGGAAGTGAAGTGCTCTGTTCTGTCATTAAAATAAGTCCTCATGGAAAATTGAAGTGATGCAGCATATTCTGAAGATGGGCACTTCTGGACACAGTATACAAACTAATAAAAACCTCATCCAGTTAAATTTAAAAAAACCCACTAATTATTCACCAATGTTCTAATAAAGAAATAAAGATCAGTTGTGAGGAAGTCAAGCCCACTCATGCTAAAGCTTCTGCCGCATTCTGATTAGCAGACAAAATGCCCATACCTCAAAACCACTTTTTTTTATTCCTGGAGAATACGCGTTCTTCTCAGTGGTTCCAAGCGATGGGGCTTTTCTGTAGTGCTCAGAGGACCTAGTTACAGTTATGCATGTCTGATGGTAGAAGACAAGCTGGTTTGTCTTTGTCTCTCAGTTTTATATCTATGGTAAAAGGCCATGACCCAGCCTTGATGTATGTTAGGACTCACAGTGAAGAGCTGTGTTTAGGAACAGAACCGGGTGCTTATTTACTCTGTGTGTATCTTCACATGAACTTAGTATTTGTAGAACAGCTCAGCTTGGCCAGTCTGGTCCTGTTCAGGGACTGAGTTGTACCCTTGCGGGAGGACCACTGCTAAGGTCCTGCAGGGCCAGTATTGGCCCCATGGCCAGTAGAGGCCCCCATGGCCTTGCACATCAGGAGGCATTTTCATTCAGGTACCATCACTGTGATGGTCTCAGTGGGGTCACAGGTTCACTGGGAACCCCTGGACATATGTGCCTTCCAAAAGCTGGTTTTGAGCATCCAGTGGCCCATCAGATATTCACCCATAAAGATGGTGCCTGCAAGGCAGGTGGGAAGGAGGAAAGTGGTTTAAGGAAGCAGTGTGTTGCATCCGTGGAGCAGAAGCTGGTTTTCTTGGCTTGAGACCTCACACTGCAGCGAACTCTGCTGTTAGGTGGCTGTGGAAGGCATCAACGTATGGGCTAGGACACGCAACGGTGCATCTGGGCCTCTGGGTAGCCATGCAAATTTAATACAAGTACTGACCATCCCTAGCCTAAAGAGCTAGGATTTGGGGGTTTGGTTTGAAAATCTGCCGTGTCCCCTTGAGTTCCAGTGCTTCCAAATCAAAACCTTGCTCGTTTAAACTAAACCCTCAAATTGTTGATCCTAAGCTGTTACAAATCCCACTTCTGTTGATGAGGAGCAGGTTCAGCTCTGGCAGATTTGGTCTTGGTTTTGGATTCTGTTCACGCATGTGCAGCATTAACGGCTTGAATCGACAGAACAGTTGAGCAACAGAGGTTACCGTTTCAGCTGTTTTGCAAATCTTATATCCAAAGCATGTAATGTGTTGCTACAGCAGCTTTTGCGCTTGCTTTTTTTACCTGGAAAGTACAACCTGCTTCACAAAATGTTGCCAACAAAACAACTGCTCAGAAAATTGGCCTATAAATATTACCTACCGAATATGACAAAGGATCTGCAGATGCTGTCTGTGATACGTCCACCTTTGCTAAGATGGGACTTCAGCTTGCTGTGGGTGAGCTGCTGTAGCCATTTGAAAGGAAGGTTGGCCATAAAACAGGAGAAGTCTGTACGGCGGGAGCATAGTCTCCAGAGACTCATGGCCTGGTTGTGCCTTGCCACGGGCCTTTGGGTTGTAAATATCACGACCAAAATAAATTTTGGAACTGAAGGGATGTGTGGCCCAGGTGTATGCAGAAGACAAGAGAATTATTAAGGGGACATTTGCAGGGGGGCGATCCACAGAGGGAAGAGGTATGGTGATGTTTGGACAGAGGGAACAAAAAGGTCTGGAAGAACAAGCAGAGTGGGTAAAATTTCAAAGAGAAGGAGGGTCCAAACCCTGAGTTTTATACCAATTCATAGACATTGTTTCCACTGTACCTCAAGGATTGGTTGGTAGAGTTTTAAACTCCCTGAGGGGGAGTTGGATCAAGCAACTGGAACAATTCCTTTAGGTGATGAAAAACCGCAGACCGGGCAACCTGTCCCAGAGGGCTTGCATTCAGGTGGGATCAAGAAAGGCAGTGCAGTGGGGGGAAAGCTATGTACCCAGGTTGCCAGCAGAGGCACGAGCAGCCCCTTGCTCCCTGGCTCTCCCATTCTGCACCCAGTCCACCCTGCTTGCGAAGCAATTGTTTGAAATCACTATTGTAGCACTGAATACTTTATCAACTATGGCAAAAAAAAAACCAAACCTATTTTGCTATTTAAAAAGATGATAACAATCTTGCTTCTGAGGGTGTTCAAGCATTCATTTTCGGAAGATACAAGCAGCCTGTCTGTTTAAAAACAAAATGAACCTCCCACTTTCTTCTTTTTTTAAATGGAAACCAAATAGCACTGCAGTACAAATCCAGCAGCTTTTCTCAGTAAGAAAGGGCATCTCGGTGTGAGGTGCTGAATAATGCTAAAATGGCAAATAAGCGAGCTGACAACAGTAAGCCCAGAGAACGCATCACGTGTTGGACTCTGTCTTACTGGAGCAGGACTTATTATGTGGGAAATGCACAAAATGGTATTTGTGCATATTTCAGGAGTGCTGCTCAATAAATGGTTTTGAACCAGGTCTTCCTCACTATTGGAGCTGTAGGGAACTCAGTACAGTGATGGAGGGACTCTGGCTGGATGTTTGACAAAGCCGTTTTTAACTGTGTTTTGTTCTTTCAGCGTGTGTGAAAAGTGCTAACTTTTCAAAGAAAAATGTAGTGCTTAATGAAAAAAAGGGGGGAAAACACCCAAACATAACTGGAAATAAATGCCCTCAGAATTCAAATTTTTGTTAAAAATGATTCAACTTTGAAAGGATGCCAAAGTGCCTCTTGAGCTTTGTAGTTCTTGTGCTTCGAGATCCCCTTCTCCTGAGATCTGCAGTGCTCACCCCTGGGATGGGCTTGTGAGCTGGACTGCAGCCGTGTTGCACTGTACACGATTTCACCTCCAACCCTTACCATGCTTTCCACCATTATGTGAGGCTAACCTTGCTGTGGCACTTAGCTATTAGACTTTATGAAGAGACCAGCATTTTTAAAGTCAGTTACCTCTTTCACCACATTGCTTATGTCAAGTATTACCAACAGCTGGCTTTTCACAGAGATATCTGAAGTTTGAATGAGGAACAAATGTCCTTTGAATTGTCCTCATTGAAGAGTATAAACTTTACTGTTGATGCTGATGGCAAGATGGTTTTCCCCTTGCTAGTCTGAAAGTATGGCACAAAAAGAAATGATTGCTCTCTCAAAGAGCCTGATTCAAAGTTCAGAAAGATTATTAGAATGATTCTTGTCTCCTAATGAGCTGTAGATCAGGCCTTCATTAGGTTGAGACTGAATGAAACATTGCTGAGTCTACTTCTCACTTGAAACCCTTGCTTGAAATACTATAGAAAGTTTCCCATGCTTCTGTTTGTGAAAAAGATGGACCCAACCCAGGCTACTTCCTTAAATTTATCATTGGCAGCATGTGCTAAGTTCTTGGTGGAAAGTCTAAATTACCTTTGACTTTGGTAAGATTTGTTTTCAACTTGAATTAAATATAGATGGAAGTTCTTCCTTAGTAATCATTCCTTGGGACAATTACTTTAGAGTCAATACATTCCATAAGAAATATTTCTAAGGAATTCAGTCTTGGCAGAGACAGGAGTTATGGGAACAAAATGGGACAAAAAGTAATTTTTCCACTTGATAATAAAATGTTTTGTCTAATTTTCGGAGTTAAACTCTTAGGTGCTTCTAAGTTAAGTGTTGCTGAATGAAATATTTACACAAAGCACTTGAGTTTCGAGGAGCTTCTAGGTAAGTTCTGGTGCACAAACGGCCCCTGTTTGGATTTGTTCTTTGCATTGTGATTGTGGTCCAGGCTCTGTGTCCTGGGCTCTGCAGATACCAGAGTCAAGACTCCTTCTTCCAGGAGTGTGCAGTGTTCAGGAAAAAAAGAAGCAAAGATGCATCTTCACTGTTGAGTTTTTTGGCAAGAAAATGAGTTCATGCAGAGGTCTGGGTAGTCATTGCTAGATTGCAATGTTTATGCAAGTTCATGTGAAATTAGGCTAATTATTGTTATCCTCCCCTCTCATGTGGATAACACAAAGGGGAATGCTGTCATCTTTCCTGAAGAGGAAGGTGCAACAGAAGTACACTGAAACTGGATGGACTAAGCTTTGACAGGAAAGCTTGTAGCCAAATAGAGAATTGAGGCAAGTTCTCCAGAATATGTAAGTCTTTGATGTGACAACAAGACTGGCTTTTCTTTCTATTGTTTCTTTAAGTGTCTTCTGTTCTTTTTCTGTCTTCTGCAAAGGTTTGTGTGTGCTGCATCTGTCTTAGTAATCCAGTTGGAGGTTGTTTTTTCCTGTTAAGTCCACTCTGATCAGTTACAACTCTGTTAAATAAGGCTGCTTCTGCTTGGCCTTACAATTGTATTCTAACTTGGCGTAGAACGGTGTTCATCTTCATGGTAAAGAGCACTTACTGACTCCACACAGCTCCCTAAAACTCATGAAGTAAATGTAATTGTCCTCATTATGTTGGTTACAAAGCTAAAGGTATATCAAAGCTTCCTAGTCAAGGTAACGAGGCTTTAATATCACTCTGCACAGTTAAGAGTTGAAGTAAGAGTTAACCTTGTAAGAGAACTTTCTTGCTAACATCTGTGGGAATTGGGAATTCTTCTCAAACTTAGCTTGGGTATGCTGACACTTCATTGACTCTACTCTTGCTGCAGTGTTGATATTGCTGAATTGTCCAAGCCTGTGAAGAAAAGCAAGATGAGATCAAATCCAGAACAGTCTATTTCCTTGTCCTGTGCTGGGGTCTTGCTCTTTCTTGGCCTCAAAAAATTTTATTGATCTTCAAGTACTGTTGTTGCTAGACAGAACTGTATATTTAAGCTGCTGCTCTTCTGCTGATGTGCAAATGGTTTTGAGTTTCACATAGTGTGGGAGATGCTGGCTGAAGTAGTAGTGCTAGGACAGGGAAACCTGTCAAGTTGTAACTATCAGATATAAATATCCAGCAGTGGCTCTGCAGTGCAAAAGTGCTAACACTTTTTGCTTAGAAATGTTTCATCTAGTATTTAATTTCACTCTGTATTCGACTGGGATGTGTAAGATTTAGCTAGCTGCAGGCTGGACACGGCATCTGTTACAGACACTATACCAGCAGACATGCCAGAGCCCCCTTTGGAGCTGCCTGTCTTTCTGCATTGCGTGTTAATGGGAACCTGCACAATGACTTCAGATTGGAAGACAAACACTTAGAGAACTAAAATGATCTCAGATGAATTCTGTCTAAAGTAACAAGTGGCGTCTACTGTGGAAAATGACTAGTGACTTCTATGCTCAAATGGCCTAAGATCTCTTAGAGATTGTGTCCACACAGATCTTTCCTGAACTGCTGACACTGTCCTTGGAGACAGACTGTTACCAGTGGTTCTGTTAACCCTGAATTTTCCCATGCTTTTTTTGTTTGTTCCTGAATTTAAAGGATAGGGGAGACTTCATTCTGAAAATCTGCAAGTATGGTTTCCTTCATGTAGATAGCATTTTTCTCTGTGCTAGTTAGATCTGGAAACTGAGGATAATGTTTTCATACGTACACAGAAATCTCATGAACACTTAAAAGCCTGTGCAGTCTGCAGACCTATTCTTTCCACAACTCTCTTGACAGGTGAAATGTACTTCCTTTTGGACCAGCTGTTTCAAAGATTTTAACTCATGTAGTGGATAGCTGAGGAAAATCAACTGCTCGAAAGACAGAAAGAGTTTGACTTCACTCTTTGATCAGGAAGAGAAAGGGCCATTCAATCACCATCATATCTAGATCCTTGGAGATCTTTCTGTAACAGAGTCCAACTTAAATCACTCACCTGCAGAGCTGGAAGAGAGGGGTCATCAAGGATCTACCACCTTACTGAGGTTTTCTGTTCCTACTCTCATTATTGAGGCTGACAGCAGTCCAGAAGCAGGCTATACATCTTCAGGCTAGCTAGGCTACTTATCCAGTATCCCATAATACTGCCATGTAAAGGTAAATATCAAAGATATTTGAAATAGTTGGCACTTGTTGTGAATAAGCAGTTCTGCTCAATTTTTAAAAGCCAATCTGTGCTTGAGCTGACTTGTAACAGACTTCCTTGATACTGAATCAAAAAATTCTCTCTGCTGAAAAACCGCAGCTGTCATAAACCTTGTCACAAGTGTCAAAGACCGAAAAAAAAAAAAGGGAGGTAGGGCCCACAAACTTATTGTGCTAACCCTGCTGTTTACTCTGTTCGTACATGGTTACTTAGGCAAATGTGCCCCAGGTAAGGTAACTTTTAATGCGACGCTAATCACAGACTTAAAATATTCCATGTAATTTAAAAAAAGAGATTATAATATGTATCTGAAGCATGCAACTGTATACTTGTAAAATTAACTTGTTTAGAAAGATGTCATAATTTTTTTTATTTTAATAAAACAGCCTTCACTGCCTGAAATAAAAATACTGTACCTGCTAGTCAGGACTGACATGGTAAATTAAACGTGGCATTGGGTCAAAAAACATCACCCTGGACTGGTAAATATTTCAAATTCAGGTTCTTTTATGTCTAGAGATAATAATCGGAAGGTACCTGTACTAGTGTAGCATGGTTTCATAGATATAGTGGAATGAGATATACAAGTAAAATATACCCCTATGCTGAGTTGTAATGACATCCACGGGGAGTTTCTTACTTTAGCTATATTGATTTATAAACTTAGTGATAATGAGATATGATATGCGTAGAGGAGACCTTGGAGTTATGTTTGTGTAGCTAAGGGTATGGAGACATACCACAGGACAAACCTGTCCAATCAAAAGAACCCAGATTTTGATTACTTTATATAAATCACATGGTAACAATTTGCAGGTGAAGGACACATGGCCACTTGATGAATGCATTGCAAACTAGCTGGAAAAGCTGGTCTGCTCAGGTTGTGGAAAGGGTGGATGGAGATGACCTTGGGGAAAGGTCATGACAAGTGTCTTGCCTAGAAATACTTGACATGTAAACCAGGTGCTTCAGTCTCCAATGTTGCTCTGTCTGCTCAGTTCCAAAGCAGAGAGGTAAGTACCATGGAAGCAGTTGCAGGGGAACCATTTTAAGCAAAGCAGTATCTTTTTCCTTGCCTGTCAACCTCAATTCACTTCGAGTACTTGGAAGAGCAAATTAAATTCACTGTCGCTAAATTCTCCTTCTGCAAGGGTCAGGAAGGGTTTTGGTACTTTATATTCGTGTTTGTTTTAGTTGCCAAAATGACTTCTGTACAAATCTGTTTGTGGGAGATGATGAAAAGGTGAATGAGGTGGTGATGTCCATGTGAATCGAGGTTCACAATGTTGTAGCTCTTGCTGTCACAATCAAAAGCTTAGTGAAAAGCCCATCAGAACTAATGGGCTATTTCGACTCAGAATTTTTTGAACCTTCAGATTTTTTTCCAGGTATACTGGAAAACTAGTACCTTTTCCCTGCTCCTAGTAAAACATAATTATGGCAAAATAACGCTTACATTGTGATCACAAACACATGTCTTTTTACCTGAGCACTGAAAACTGTCAGTTTTCCATCATCTTCTCTGACCAGGAACAGCACTACTAGGCCACCAATACTGAGCTCAGAGTAATTGCTTTTGTCGAGATTCTCCTGAGTGTGTAGAAAATGCCTTGCAAAAGGGAGCAGTGTTTTGGGAAGCTCTAATTGTCTTCTTTCAAGAAGAAAATCATCAGAACAGGTAAGTCTACATTTGTCATTTCCTGTTGAAATCACTCAAGTTGCTGGTGGGATTTGTTTTCAAATATGTTTTAACAGACTTCTCTAAAGCCTCTGCTTCTGACTTCAGTAGTACTCCAAAGCTGTGCTTGCTGGTGTGACAGTAAGCTGACAAGCCAATAGGAAACAAAGGGTTTATCTGCCATGGATTATGTGAGGTGCATTTCATGGTGGACATTGCTGGGGGTGAGGACGAAATAAATCCTGAACACACTTCTTATTTTCATAGATTAGTTTTGTTTGTCTCGGAGGCAGGTAGCAACATGAAAGAACTGCTGTGCATTAAAATGCCTGTAGCAGTTTTGCACTTTCTAGCAGTACTGAGGCACAGCTTTTGCTTTGTAGGCTAGATTAGGGTGTCTCTTTTGCAAACTGCATTATGCCAACAAAATTTTTACTAGGCAGAGAAGTGCTGGGGGAGAATGCTTTCCAATTCTGGTTTAGCAACTTGTAGCTGGAGTTTAATTTTTCAAAAGCAGAGACTGGAAGCACAGAAGGAAATATCTTGAAGCTGTGTGACTTTCAGGAGGTATGAGCACCTGCCCTGGGGAAGCCGAGGCCTTTTCAGGTCTTAATGAGGTGGGTAGCAAGGGTCACTGAAGACTTCTGAATCTTGAACTATGCGAAAGCGGCTTCTGTGTTACTGAGGATTTCAGGTGACTACTCTAGCACTTGATTTTTTCAAGAAAAAAAACCAAGGGGAAAACAAATCAAACAGTCTTGCTCATCTCAAATGAGGCAATAGAGCTAACTACAGTTTGCAAGGTGCTCTCTTCTTGGAAGACAGGGTCTAAACTCTTACCAGCTAGCAGCAGTATCTTTTTTGTGACGCTAATATACATAAAGCAGTACCACTAGAGCTCTTGAGATTCCAAGGGTTTGACTGGCAGAGTTGAGGGGGGAAGGGATAATGTTTGCCCTACGAGGGATTGAATCAAAGTTCTTTATATTCAGAATTTCCATCCTGAAATATACATAAGTTTTCATAAAAATATCAGATCCAGTGTATTTGTTATCAGAGACAGGCTACAATATATCACCCTCTTAGTGAGATCCTGTTAGCCAGATCTCAGTGTATCCGTGTTTTCTTTCCAATCATCTTTGACTTTCCCCATTTTTTTTTTTTCTCAACTGACAGTTCTGTCCACCAGTTCTGTAATTACTGTCTATCATTTTAAGTGATGAGCTAAGGTGCAATATCTAAGGTCAGGGACATGGACATCTGACTTCCCTTGAGAGCAGAACTGGTTGAGTAGGAAAAATATTGATTCACTGAGTAGATCAACCAAAAAGAAGGAATTTTTTCAAATGCTTTTGACCTAATAGTGTCCAACCATCTCTACTTGAGGCAAGTTAATGAAGGGGTAAATCATATCTTGTATGAATCATGCATCAAAATACAAAAGGAAAAACTTTGAAAAAGCAGCTCAGAGACTAGCTGCAGACAGCTGATAGCATGTCTTAGCCAGGGGTTAGGCTAGATTTATAGAAAATTTCTAGATTTATAGGAAATGCAGAGAGGAGTGAATTTTACTCCTAAGTCAGAGTGGAAACTGATTCACCTCTGTGGCTACTTTAGTGGATCTGCATCTTAAATAACAGCATATAAATGAAAGCAGAATTCATTGTTTTACCTAAAAATGCATGATCTAATTCTCATCAAGGGAGAATATGTAACTTATTCTTCCCTCAAATGGTATCTTTTAATTTAGGAAAAAGTTGTCATAGTTAATTTCCAGTTATTTCTTCCTCCTTTCCCCCACATGTGTAACCCTGAGCAACTGATGCTATTACCCAATGTTGAAAAGTATAATTACAAAGTATAATAAACTGCCCAAGCTACCCAAATTGCAGATGATGAAAAAAACCAAACCCTCTCCTGTACCCTATAAAAACAAAACCAAAGATGGTTCCATCTCATGACTGGCATTTAAGCAGGTCCAAACTGAGTTCAAGTGCCCATCTTCCATCTGGTGGAAATCCCAGTCTGGAGTCTGCTGGTGTTTGATTATCTGAAACCCTTGAATTCTGTATTTGTGTCCCTGGTCTGAATGAGTAATGCGGAAATGTCAAAGCAACTTTTTGTATGATGAACCGTAATAGGGAGAGAAACAAAACAGTGACCCCAAAAGACCTTTAGATGTCTTGGCCAAGTTTAACTTTCTTGGCGAATCTTAGCTACAAATAACAGAAACAGCCTGCCCTGCAGAAGGAAAAAAGTGCCATACAAGAACAGTCCTGATCTTCTGGGTTATCCACTTTGATACTTTTATCCTTGAACATGAATAATTTATGCTCAGGAAGTTGGTTTCTCTGTGACAGACAAGCATTTGTTGAGAAAGCTCAGTATTTGTCCTTTCAGAGGTATCCGACTGCTTCCTGTTGCCGTTTTAGAGAAGAAATAGATGGAAATTGGAGGAAAAGCTCAGGCTTTTGTAACGGAGTCTAACAGAAATGCTGCTACCTTTGATTTTTTTTTTTTTTTTTTTTAAACTGTTAGGAAGCTCGTGAAATGT
>Ga0065711_1001098_pt1 | contig 49296 bp, 30 predicted proteins | sample Hoacrofraction12_FD_59098 | JGI IMG/M metagenome (GOLD analysis project Ga0065711, IMG submission 59098) | Hoatzin crop microbial communities from Cojedes, Venezuela - Epithelial fraction 12 v2 (version 2) | ecosystem: Host-associated > Birds > Digestive system > Esophagus > Crop | place... | reverse complement strand
CCGCAGGGCCCTGCCAGGAAGCGTGTCTAGTGGGTATCTGCCGGTCAGCCTCCCTCCCCTCCTGCAATTTCTGTCTTGTGGTATAAAGTAACGAGCAAAACTGTCACTCCTGGTAGCTAATAAGGGGGGGAAGTCCACTGCTGACATTCTAAGGGATAATAAATTGGTATCTCAGATGGATGCGGATGGAACTGTGGATGGTCTGATGTCGCTGCCCTTTTCAGTCCAGCATGTATCGCTCTGCCCGTTCCCAGGCGGCCGCTCCGGTAGTGCGGTGCTTCACATGAGCAGCTCTGTACACACAAACGGGAATCTGGAGAGGAGTGTGTGTGTGCACGGAGGTTTTGTGGATGTGTCTTACAGCTTCTTGATTGTATTACAGTTTGTTGAAATTGGAATAATTACAAGTATTGAAGTAAACCATAAGCCAGTGGAGGTTGCAAAAAAAGGCCAAGAAGTATGTGTGAAAATAGAACCTATTCCTGGTGAATCACCCAAAATGTACGGACGCCACTTTGAAGCAACAGATATCCTCGTCAGTAAGGTAAGAGCAATCTGCGTTTTTGGAGAGGGCTTATGACGTAGCGGTAGCTTGCTTGAAGTGGAAATGTTGCACGATGCCCGGAAAACACCCACTAGGAACCTTCCCTCAGGGACACTTGAAGCGGTTAGCGTGGCATTGCTCAGCTGAGTTTCTCCGCAGCCTTGCTGTGAGGTTTGCAGTCATGCCCCTCGAGGGCCGAAGGAGCGATGTACTGCTGCTAAAAATCCCTTGCAGCCAGCTGCAGCTGGGGGGGAGAAACGGCACGTGAGCTGTCTGCATACCGCTGAATGTAGCTGCTGCTCAGAGCGGCTCAGCAGCCCCGCGGCGCTGCGGCCCGATTGTGTGTGCCTGGTTTTGATATCGTGCAGTCAACAGCCGCACGTCAGCTGCTCCGACTCTGGAACACTGGGCTCGGGGCAGGGGGCGATCCCTTGCTCAGTCTTCTGCTGTCGGAGGCCAAGCTGCAGCTCTCCACATCCCGATGGGCTTCAGTCAGGATGCTGTAAGATGCCCCTGCCACACACGCGCTGGGGACTTGTGCCCACAGAGGGGGTGAGAGCCCCAGGGGCTCTTCAGATGGAGGTGGAGGGCCTGGGGCAGGGACCGGGCGGCGGCACTGGTGCTGCAGGCGCCAGGGGAGGCAGGAGGTCCTCTCTGGCCACCGGTTCTTGCTGTACTGCCCCGGCGTGAGATGGGCTGCGCTGCTGCGGTCTTTGAACACCAAGTAAGGGGTGGAGGGAGGGGAGGAGGGCAACGAATGGGACAGGTCATGCAGCGCATCAGTAACGGAACTGGGATCGGAATGAGCTTTCCTGCTGCGCAAACCGATGCCCTTTCTTCAGATAAATGGCTTCCAACGCATGAAAAGCTGCCGTAATTAGTATGCACGGGTATGCTTCTGATGGGCTTGTCTTGTGTGTTACAGATCAGTCGTCAGTCCATCGACGCTCTGAAGGACTGGTTCAGGGATGAAATGCAGAAGTCTGACTGGCAGCTTATAGTAGAGCTGAAGAAAGTGTTTGAAATCATCTAGATAACTTTTTACAGCAACTGGGAGGCAGGAATAAATGCGCTATTCCTGTTCTAAAAGTTACCAACAGAGTCCTATATTGAAGACAGTGTTGGATATATGTTTGGGAGGAAAATATGTGGATAAAATGTTTTCCATGAGAAACCAAGAAATTTACACTGGTTTGACAGTGGTCAATTTACATGTTCCCATGGTTCCAATGTGCCTGTTCACCTCTCCTACTGCCCTTCCTACTACTGGCTGCTGTTTTAAAGTTTGCCCTTCCTTCTCTTACACCTTCCTTCCACCCTTTTTTCCCTTCCTCTCTCCAAGATAAAATAAAATAAATTGAATTTTTATTACAGAACTAAAGCTCTTTCACTTTTATACTGATGAGATCAGTACTGCAGTATTTGATCAACCGAGCTTCTGCAGACTTTGTGATTCTTGGGACATTTTTGATGTAAGAAGTACTTCTTTATTTATGCATACCTCTTCCCTTGACTCTCTTTTCCAACATTCTTCTGCTTTGTGCCTATAGAAATTTTTTTAATAGAAAATTAGGCAATTGGATACTTCTGTATTTGCTTTGTGTGAAACACTGATGTAAAGCATAGTTGGCCGCCTTTTACTGCTTGTACAGTTCATGAAAGTCGACCTGTAATCATTATACCGCAGAGCCGCAAATAAAGGAGATGGACATTGTAGCCCACTTGTTTTACAGTTTGCTTCAATACACAAAGTTTGGCTTCATGGGCTGTGGCAGGCGTGGAAGTGCCAGGCGGAGGCTCGTGCCTCTGCGCTTGGCAAAGCGTCGGAGGTGCGTTCACCAGAGGCGTTTCTTCCTTTGGCATCACTTCCCCTTGCGCGGCGCGTGCTGCGTGCGGCGGTGATGTCGGTGGCTCGTGTCTCTTACCGCGTTCCCGAAGCACCGGAGTCGCAGGCTGGGTGTTGAGCAAGTCACGGTGCCCAGGGGGGCTCAGCAGGGAGGAGTTCAGAGGTGGCGTCTCCTCTCCAGCTGCTGCTCCGAGTTGTGGTGAGCGCCCGCAGCACAAGCAAGCGGTGACTCTGGATGCTGCATCAGCGCTGCCGAGTCATCCGACGGCGTGGGACTGAGCCGGCTCATGCAGCGTCCGGCTGATCTCTGTGACGAGCAGGAGTCGGTCTGCAGCCCCAGCCTTGTCCTGCCCGCCCTTCCTTCCTTCCTTCCTTCCCCCGTGGTTCCCTGCTTAGGCTGACAGCTCGGTGTGTCTCTCATCAGGTAGTCTCCTGGTAACGGACAGCTCGTGTTGAGAGGAGCTAAACAAACAGGTTTCAAAAGCACAAGCTGAAACAAAATCGATAATGATCTTTCATGTAGCTGAGATTTTTAGCATTTAAAATACAAGAATTTAACCTGCAATAAGTGGTTTGATCAGATTTCTTCTGTCACATTACTTTTTTTAGTTGGAAAAATCTTAATTTTATAATTGGGATTGTGCAGAGTCCGTTACAAAGGAACACTTAATTCCTTTGGCAATGGAATTTAAATTACTGGATTTTTTTTTGTTTGTGAAGACTAAACTTGCTGTTGAAAAGGACCTTTTCAGTATGGTTGGTGCGTGGTGCACATTCACGTCACTGGGTGTGTTGGTGGTTTAGAACAGAATGATGACAGTGAGGAGACTGCATTTCATTGTTACAATTTTCTTTTGCAAACTATGCAATCATGAAAACTACACTAATAAAAGAAGTTCTTATGAACCCACATGTTGAACGTTGTGGTCTTGATGCGTTCTTGGCTGTTTCCTTGAAGGTGGAAGGGTGCTTGTTCTTACCACAGGTAAAGACTCTGGGAAAAGAATCATGCTGTTTTTGCAGGTTGCTGTTGTGGAACTTGTAAAATACCTTCACTAAAAGGCTTTAAGGAAGCAGGTAACTTGAATATTTAAGGGCTTGAAGCAGGGATCACTGAGGGAGAATATATCATTACGAATAGCCCCACTCAGTTAAGTAATGCTTTGAGTCCTTTTTTTCTTTAAAAAAAATACGCTGGTTTCAAGTATGCCTTGAGCAGCACTCCCAAAACCAGAGCTGTGTACATGGAACCTACTGTCTCAAAGACAGTCCCAGCTCTCTCAGCCTCTCCTCGTGTTACGAAGCAGCTCTGGGGCTGGGCATGGGAGCTGCTCTGCATACCCCTGTCCCCCTTGGGCTGGGGAGCCAGGACTGGACCCAGGACCCCAGCTGTGTCCCAGCTGAGCTGAGCTGAGGGGAGCAGTCTCCCCCCTTGACCTTCACCTGGTGGTGGTGTTCCTCATGCAGCCTGGGAGATTGCTGGTGGCCTTGGCTGTGAGCGAGCATTGCTGGCTCAAGTGACCCACAGGGCCTAATCTGCAACGCTGCCTCCTAACCAGCTGGTGCCCAGGGCCTGGGGTGGCTCCTCCCTGGGTGCAGAACTTCACACTGCTCCTTGCTGAACTTCATGAGGTTCCCACTAGCCCCTTTCTCCAGCCCTCTGCTACATCAGCTGCTCTTGTGTCATCTGTCACCTTGCTGCAAAAGGCTGCCACATTGGAGCCTCTCCTGGAGCAGCTTACAAGGGAACCCTGGGGCATGACCGACAGCTGAAAGGTGCTGCGACCAGCGAGGGCCTGATTTCCCATCTCCCCCTGTCATTTCTTCAGAAAACAAGAAAGATTTTTCTTACCACCTGGGTTTTCCTCAGGAGGTTGTCATTCTTTCCAGGCACCCGAACAGCCTTGCTTCACTGTAGCATGGCTACACGAGGCTGGTGTGTGCCTGGAAAAAGCAGACTTGCCCAAAGCACACACGGTGGCGATGCAGGCATACCCCTCCCTACCACAGGCACAGACAGACAGGGCACTTCACTTCTGCTACTCACTACAACCTCCTTCGGCACGGTGCGTAAAGATGCATGTCAGAGGCTGGGGAGAATTACGGTGTGGAAGGTGGCTCTGCCCCGAGCAGCATCAATGCAGAGGCTTAAACAGTGCTCCGTGTTAGCTGCTCCCCTTCGCTGTGCTGCTCTGGGGTAACTATTTACAAAAAGGGCTCCATTTGTTTTCCTCCACGAGCACACGTCCCCAGAGGTAACGGCGCACCTGACTGCACAGAGCGCAGGCAGCAATTACGCGCCAGCTCACACCACGGGTGCTTTGGGAGGGCTGGGCCACACTGGTTTCTGTCTTTGAAGGATGAAACTGAACATGAGCCAACACTCTTCCCGTGACCTACAAGCTGTAATAAAGTCAGCGGAGAAGAAACAAAACGCAGCCAGGTGAACGTGCAGCGGTCTGCTACACGGGTTGAGGCAGCGCCACGGTGTAAGACTTTGTGAAACGCATCAAAGCTGCGGCTTTAATAAAAGGGGTTAGCGACATTCAAACTGAAGCATCACAAAATAGAATCCGTACAAAAATATACATACAGTTCTTTATTAAACAACTGTAAACACTTCACTGTAAAAATCCATAAAACTTTATAAACAAACATTTTGTAAATAGATTCTATACTACAATAAAAGAATTTTAACACAATTATTTACATGCAATACTGACAAATTTGGCACTTTCTGAAAAGAAATGTACAAAACACTTTGTTGTTTAAAAAGAAATTTGAAATTATAAAAACTCAGGGCATTACTATCATGCACTTTGCAAATACCTCACAAGCACTTATGGCACAGCTAGCAGAGAGCTCCAGGCTCTCACCAAGCTCTTTACTACAAGTTCAGATAACTTTTAGTGTGCTTCCGTATGTCTGTTGTAAAACTACCTGAACATTGTCAAGAATGAAGTCAAATGCCATATTCCAAACTGATTCCACAGATGACTGCATTAACCTGGAGGGGAAAGGGAAGAAGAGGGAGAGAATTACCATTACAGAACCAGTCCTTTTTACCTCAGTTTTGGCCTTTGTAGTGGAAAACAAGATCCCAACAGTTCACGACGAATGGTACTTTGATTCGATCATGGTAAAAAGCCCCATCTCTTCAAATACACCGAGTCTTATCTAATGCCACAGACTCCTCCGACACTCGGTGGTGAAATTCCTGATGTGAGCGCTGCCACACCAGCTTGTGAACGCCAGCATTTTGCAGTGGTTGTCAGCCTGCGATTAACGTGGTGACGTTCTACCAACCTCACACTGAAGAATCAGCAATGGCAAGCTTCTGGGTCCTGATCTTTCCTCACCCCAAGGCACATATGCTACTTTTTTTATTCCAACGAATGCCGAGGGCGATTAAGACACTTAAATAATAGGTTTTGGGGGCACTATGTTGTGTTTACTGCTAAAAATAGAACGAAATCATGGAGGCCCACAGTGAGGTTTGAGTTACCTCTATCATCCAGCTTCTACTAGAAGCGAATGAAGGAACTGCCCAAGGAAAACAAAGCAGCTATGCACTCTCAGAATCCCCTTCTAGATCACTGTTACAGGAGAGCAGCAGGTTCCTACACTTACAGCTTTGGAAGACCTAACGACACTATCATATGGACAACTGTCTATCATCCAACTCCTGATCCCCTGTCCCACGCTTGCTTGTTACCAGGCTGTGGAGAGGCACACCGCCAGCCGTGCGAACCCCACACACAAGGACGAGGAACGCAACATGATGCTTTCTGAAGAGTTTTATAAAGGATTTACTATACAGCATTCTCCAGAGCAGTGAACTGCACTGTGTGCTTTTCATTTTCTGAGGTCTAAAGATCCCGTAATACAAAAGCATAGCAAAGTTTTTACATTGCTGTAGTGTCTTGGCTGTTGATTAATTCTGTGAAATAAATGCTTTCCAAATCTAAGACACGGAAAGCAGAGCTCCATAGTTAAGTATCAGCTAGTGCGTAAGTCATAAATGGAACTTGGGCCTCTTGACTCAAGGGAAGAGTAATACCAGCACAATAACTACGTAATAAAAATGGATTTAATAGCTTGGAGAGGTGAGACAGGATCTGGATGCAGCAGGAGAATGGAATCAGATGAAACAAAGGAAAGATCTAAGGTGACATGAAAAATGAATGAAAACAGGATGAAGAAAAGGGCCAGTGATGACAAAAACTACATCCTTTGTCTGGAAACAAAAGACTTTGTAGCAAATACTGTTAATTGCTACTATTTATTTTTCACAAATTACCCATTTTATCTGCCTAACTTCTACCCCCCCCAATTTTTTGGGAAAAAATATTTACACTCATCAATGGAATGTCTCACATTGACGCATCTAGTGCACAAATGCTAACAAAAACAGTTTCAATGTCACAAGTACTAGCAAATAAGCTACCTTTTCATGTACTTAACAACCAGATCTAACTTTTCCAAATCTTTTTCTTCTATTAGATCAGTACAATACTTCACAACCTGTAGAATGTCTTCTTCCATAGGATCTGTAATTAAAAAAAAAAAGAGAAATTTTCTCTAACTGTACTTAGAATATAATCATAAAATAACTGGAATACAATAGAAAGAAATTCTGCAGTGCTGGTGCATCAGGGGCTGACCTGACAATTGCTGTATTCCCATACCTCCCCCCAGCATCACAAGCTGTGTACATAAAATGACTGCAAGGTCCTGAAATATCTGTCTCGGACCTCTTCCTTTTTTCTTCAGTAAGAACTAATGATAGCCAAGCTAATGTTAACCAAAGGGAAAAGAAATAAGGATTTAGAATGGAAAGGCTGTTTCAAAAGTCTTAGGAGAACAGTAATGTCTGGGGTATGAAGGATGTCACAGGTCAGATTTCCTAAGATATCAGGGCATTGCTAATTGCTTAACATAATGCTAAAATTCAAATCACAATTTAACAATGGTGTTACACTTTTGCACTTTTAATCTAAACTTTTCCAGCAGTTATTTTAAAAATAAATGCATTGCTTTGCCCCTAAAATGACATCTTCATAAAAAAGGAATTCCCTTTCAACAGCTTTCATCCTAGTGGTTGTTAACACGTTGGACAAAATAAGGAAAACCTCTCATAAAAGTAACAGGAAGGCATAAGACAAGGGCCTGACAAATGCGTTGAAGAGAGAACAGGTAGATTTTCATGATGTTAAGCAAGAAATAAGAGCTGGCAAAAACACAGAGTAACAACTGAGTAAGTAGAATCAAGTTACTCAAAGATTGCAAGGCCCTAAGACTTCAAGACTAACGTGAAAAACAACCAGTGAAAGGAAGAGTGAAGGAAGAAGAAAGTACAAAAAGCCTGCTCTAAAAATATTTTTCTTTGTGACACATGCAAGATCATCACTAGCATGACATCCCATACCTGAAATAGTTGTAATCCATTCTTTCAACAATGTCTTTACATCATTGAATTCAACAGCTCCAGCTAGGTTGGGTGCTTGTGGCCTAAACGAACCGGGCTGTTCAGTCTGCAGAGCTGATGGGCCTGAAGAACCTGAAGTTGATGGAACTGCTTCTGGCTGTTCCAAACATAAAAGTTGATAGTGCTCAGTCTGACAAATAATGGTAACGCCACATCTATACATAGATAAGTGTCTAGTAGAGAATCCCTTACAGAAACCAAGCTGCATTTGTCAACATGGACTCAGTAAGTCTAAAGAAATGGACGCAGCTTTCCTGAAAGCTGTCACAATTACCTGAGCAGCTGTTCCTTCTTGTTTCAAGAAACCATCTATTAGCTTCTGGGGGCTTCCAGATGTAGCCAGCATGTTTTTTGCAGGGCTACCAACGAGTTTGTTTTTCAAAGGACTCTGAATCTTTTTTACAGGACTGACTGGATTTTTTTTCCTGATTTTTTTCTTGTTTTTCGTTGTTGCATGCTTCAGATGCGGGAAAGGATTTTTTGACACTGAAAAACACAGGGATAGTAAGTGGTTGATACATCTGAAACATAATACTTTTCCATTACAAGGGGAGCTCCCATAAAAATCTGTGGATCAATTGGGAGAACATAACCTAGATAAAGCGACTTAACACTCACATGCCATTCCACATATGGGCAATGTTTTAAGTATTTGTAAAGCACTGCTAGACGTTAGTGTACTCAGAGGATACCCAACTATTCATAAGCCTTTTAACATCAAGCATTTCGGTGCTTGAATATGAGCAGCTGGTGAAATTTGAAGAGTACTGGACAAATTGCTTCACCTCAGTTGGCGCACTGTCCCACCTAGATACCCGCTGAGACTTCCCACCAGTGGTTATCAGCAAAACCAGCAGCAAAAAGCCCCCCAAACTACTTTTATCATAGTTTACCAAGGAAATCGCTCTCACTCCATCATACTAACCTATCCGCATTATTCCACTGACTAGGAAATCGAGATATGATTATAATAATGCAGTATATAACTGGCAATGAACCCAATGACATTTCCAACCTGTTTTATGACAAAGCATGTGCACAGGGAATTAATCTAGTTTCTGTCTACTGATCATAAAAAGGAGACGTGGGTGATCAGCTCAGAGTAAAACCATCTGACCATCAGACATACAGTGAGAAGTATCATGTCTCCAGTTGCCTGAAACCCGTACCAGTGTTACGGGTTTCAGGGAACCATGAGAATGCTGTCTGAACATAGCTTACGTACTGAAGATGCAATACATTAAATCACAAGACATATCAAGTTTAGATTCCATTCTGCAAACATATGGACATGGCTAAGTTTAGTGCCACAGTCCCAATGAATTGAATTAATTACCCATTTAAGTAAAGCTAGGCATCTGTTTGCAAAATGAGACCACAGCTGGTTGTAACTGACAGTCTGTCAAAAATAAATACAGGAATTCGATTTAACACAGCATCTTCATCGAAGCTTTAGTTATATTTTCCAGTTTGTTATTTAGAGTTGCATAAATCCCTTCGAATAGTAAACAGCTCCTACACAAAACTATTGTACAACTACATGTACTCACCAAAAGTGTTAGCAGGTTGCTGCTCTGACTGCTTTTGCTGTTGATCATATGCATCTTTCAGCTCTGCTTGCAACTCAGCAGGTAGTGCTGCAAAAACCTCAGGGTCCACCTGAACAGTAACATAAGATTCATTTGATTATTTTACCAGTGAGCAAAACTGCTTGCTTTCTTGTAGATCACTCACATGACTAAGGTATTTACATTTTATGCCAAGCAAAAATAAATGAGATATAGCTGAAACACTGTAAAATATGTTGTACATTTTCTTCATGTACTTTAGCTTGGAAAAACCCTAACATTTTCCTTTTAGTACTACTCTAATTATTTTATAACATTACTATTTATGGGCCTGTAATACACTAATCATCTTTATTCACCACTATCTTTATTCACCTACTACAGTACAGCTATAATTAACAGGACAATTAAGCCCAACTCAGAGAACATTCCCTTCAAAGTTCCAAATGCAAACACTGTGACAATCAGACTTCTGTTCCTCCTTTTCTTTTGATACTTCTGTTTCCTGGAAGCTGCTACCACTCCTCAAACAAAATACCCTCAGAAACACTCTCGTTTCTTTAGGGACAGGAAACGCAAGTTCAGCTACCTCGCATTTTGAACTAGCACAAATGGGTTTAATTTCTTTCTCCCACAGCTGTCCACCCCTTGTTCGACTGATGAAAAAGCAGTCCCTTCCGACTGTCCTAGGGGCTTGAATTCTAGACAGGAAATCATTTGTTGCCAATTGCCATACACACTCATACAGACAAAATAAAATTTTATCTGTTATCGCTTATCTTCCCTCCCTGTGTGTCTGAAGTAGCAAACTAGCAAAATACTAGTCTCATATTCTGAGTTTCCCAATATTATTGGATGGTGGTTTTAGCTCATAATCTGGAAAACCTAATTCAAAAAAGCAAACCTGTCAGTTAGAGGATTAAATCTGCCCAGTGGTAGAGTGCCCTTTATTTCAGTAGTAAAATTTGGAGATGTGCACAAACAACAAAAAAATTTATTCAAAACTACTATCACTATTCTAAGAGCACAATACAATTTCTACCATTATCTGAGATACTGCATTTATTACACGCCAGTATGCATATACATTAAAAGTTACCTCTTATTTTCAACAGAAATTAGATTTTTTTTTTTTTTAAAACCAAAATATGTCAGGAAGGCAGGCTGTGCTATTCACACATACGACGTCTAAATTATATAGATAATAACATGAACACGCTCCCACAGGTAAAACTCATCAATTTAGCACATTTTTTCAATTTTTAGAGCTCCATGTGCCAACAAAATTTTTCACCATACAAAATATGCACTAATTAAAGGAAGAAATGGGAACAACTCTGACCTCAATTACTGCATAGATTGTGCAGAACAAAGCATTGTAGTGGAATGTAGCCAATTAAGTCTCAAGGCTTTAGTTATTTTTTAAACATAAATTTTATTTTAAAAAGATTAGTGTTCTCTGGGTATGCATTCAAGTGTCAGGAATTTGGGAGGCCCTGAATTAACACTGATTTTTGTGTACACCACTTAATAACTAATGCAGAATTAATGCAGTACGGGGAACTGGATGTGTTTGTGTTACTCCCCCTTATCATTGTCCTCTGAAAAATGTAACATGTAAAAATTCAGTTAGCAGAGCCATTCGTCTAGTTCATATGAATTCTACACTAATTAATTGGAGTTTTGGGTAATTTACTGTACAGCCAGAGTGTCCCAACATACCTTTCACATAGCTGTATCACACTGGCATTATGGAGGACCTTGATTTTATAAATTCATGTGTACCTCAGCATACATCTATCAGTATTTTTGATCTGCTGTATAAATTTCCTAAGAAGGAATCTATACCATGTAAAGACAATGTAAGGACGAGGTCTAAATTTTCCACCAGTAATAAACTCCACTAGTTCAAATGTCATTAATTTCTAAAAATCTGCAATCTTTACTTCTTGCATCCTATGCTTTTACAGGATTCAGCTGCTAAGGGATATACAGCTCTTCTACATTTTAAGATTACTTCAGCAGCTGATGGAAATTAATACAACCTATCTTGATTCTTTTTATGGGAGAGCCTTACCCAACAAAGGACATTTTCCACATGTTTTCTAATGAATAAATCACTATCAGCCAATTAACTTGGCACCTGGTCATAAAACCATAATTCAGACAAAAGGACTGAAGGGTTGAAAAACAAACCTAATTAAGCTATAAAAAGATGGCAGGGCATCATTTACATTTGCTGAATTGATGTAGCTGAAGTACTCTGTTTGGAGTGGCTTGCAATATTTCTATACCTGAAACCTATTACTACTTAGTTCACTGCACCATTTGAAAGAAAGTAATCTTAACCGTTTGTGTGCACTCATACAACATACACTCCCACAGACTAACAATAAGAAACATCGTGTCAGACTATATTTAGACAAAGATGGTATTCTGAATTAAGTTCACATTTGATTTTAACACAGAAAAAAATCCGCCTGTATTAATGAGCTAGTTTTTGCATTTTTTAAATAAATATTATTTTTTAAATAAAATAGATAGTCTCCATATTCCTGACAAAATAAATAGGAAATAGCCAATTCTTCTTGAACTACATCTTCAAACAAAAGGGCTGCTCTGCTAAGCCGACATTTTTGGATCAAGTAACAGAGTCACAAAATGCATTAGGATATAGAGACAGCAAAACCAGTGCATTTGAGTGTGTAAATTAGGTATTTCTATGACAATTTTAAGAAGTAATGCTGTTATTAAAAAAACCCAACAATCAATTCTCAACTACCTAATTAATAGATAGATAAAGCATAAACACCAACTAAACGCAATTTCTACTGAAAGCCATATGCAGTTAAAATTTACCCTGAAAAAGAGTACTGAGTGGTAAAACAAGTGTGAAACGGTGCACTTTAAAGCACCGCATAATTTAACACACATGTCCAAGATAAACTCGCCTATGAATGAACGTACCTACATAATTTAAAACAGCTGGGGTATGGAGAGTTCATATACTATTCGCACAATATCTCCACAGGGGAAAACCAACTTTGCAGTTCAGTAATAAAAACTGGCACAACTGTTTTTGAACAACATCTTTTGAATCAAGGTGAAGAAATTTTAGTAGTAGAATAGACTACACATCTTCTAAGTAACAATCATGCATTAACTACTATTTACTGAAAACACGTCAGGAATTTCTATCGAATTTTCTCTGGATTCTCTGACAGCTAAGCAGCACTATGCCTTGGAAACAGCAACAAATATCTCTATAAATCTGATTAGGTGGTATCGCTTGAAAACAGCAATGGAGCTATGGCACAGCAAATAGAAAAATAAAAATACTGCTCTATTTTAAATGATGCATATGCAAGATACTGTATCTCTCGGTAACCAAATCTTTGATTTTTTATTACTTTTTACCCTACATTTGTTCAGCACCATCTTGGACCGAAGGGTGGAATATCATTAGAAGCATCGCTACTGCTACCTGCTCCCCTTCAGGCCCCTATTTTGAGAAACAACTTTGCACTTTCCTCATCCTGGACATGCTGTATTTGAGCTCATTTAAAAACTATGGAGAGATGCAGAATCTTCAGCCATGCCTGCCTTTCTCCTAGGAATGTGAGAGAAACAATTACATCTACAGAAGCTACAGAGGTTGGCTTCACACCATCAAAACATCCACTAAAACAGAGTGAGTCTCCTGTGACTAGCTAAGCAGATTTTAGGACTGCTTCAGACTGATGGTGCAGTGTAACTCAGCTGCAATGCAGAAAAAAGGCACTAAACAACAGCAAAAACATAGGCATATTGATGACTAAGTCTTCAGTAAATACTGTCATACTATGTTTGTGATCAAGTCACATTTAAAGCATAGACTTTTTAACATACTAAAGGACCATAATTTTGGTTAAGTCACAGATTCTAGTAAAGCTGTCTTAAGAAAAAGCTGTTAACTCTTCCTATAGGTGGAAAGTTGATGTTTATTGACACCCTGCAGACATCCCACCTGTGAGAAAGCTGGCAAGGCTATCACATTAATTCCCATGTTGGTATTTGGTTCTTGGAGCTCCGGTACTTGTAAAAGCACTGTTCCAACTGGTTGTGACAGAAGCGCAGTGTTACATCCATTTACTGGCTCTTTTTTGCTATCTCCATAATTCTCTCCTTGCTGAATGGTGTATATTTGCTCTACTTGTTCTCGGAGATCAGGCGGCAGAGCTTCTAGCACAGACTTATCTAGCTACAAATATATAAAAGTTTTTAGATGTTTCTGAGGAATAGATACGAGAGTTAATTGTACTCAAAAGTTAGTTCTACAGTTCATGAATTTTACAAAAAAAATACTCATTTAAATCTGTGTATGCAAATACACTTAGAAACCTGACACACTGCAGCAGCAAAATGTAAAAATGCTCAGTTTTATCTTTTCACAATGTTCTCATCACAAATCGCATGTAAGGATTCCCCTACAACACTCCAATGATAAGGCAACCCAAATTCTGAGTTCAAATTACATAGGCAACATGTTGACATGAATACTAAATTGGTGTCTGGTACAAAGCAATTAATTTCTTTTTTTATATACTTCTAGAATACATGTAACTAATTTACTTTAATGGTATCACGTATGTTTGCATACTGTCAGACTCTTGTAATAGATTTTGATAACGAAGTAAGTTTTAGATTCAAATTTTTGCTTGCTGTAATTGGTACTTACCATCAATTATCAACTTGAAACAAATGAAATGAACCCTCAGTAACTAGAAGTTGCTGTATACAATGACAGCTGCACAAGTGACTGAATGTAACTGATACGCAGACTTGCAGCATCATTTTTCTCACAAGTAAAATTTGAGGAAAACTACATAGATAAATGCCAATGTTTACCTGTAAGTTCTGCTAAATGAGACTCCACAGCATTGTCAGAAAACTTTATCTTTTACCTCTTAGAAGAAAATTTGGAGTTTACAATCAGATTCTGGATTTACAGAGAAGAACTACAAGTTACCTATGAAAAGATTACTTTGCTTATGGTAACTGAGACGTTTTGATGAAAGCTGTCTGTATTATTCATCTCTTCAGTTATTCGTTCTACATTCTGTTTGTGTTCCCTCATTCCAGATTTGCTACATATATACCTCTATAAACTTTTTCTGGAAATCCTGGGTGTAAAATATCTTGCTGTCGCAGCAGTATGGGAATAACTTTCACTCCTTCCCTGTACCAAATTCCTTATTATATTCCACATTACGATACGGTTATAAAGCAGAAGGAAAGATAAGTATATTGTGCCATGAGGCCACCAAAGCTTTAGGAGCTCTACTGCACAGCTAGTGCATTTTTCGCTTGTTCATACATATTCCTCCTATAGGAGAATCTGAGTATACGGAGCTTCACACTGTTCAGTCAAGTTGCTTTTAGACCTTGAGCTAGCTTGGGTATTGCATTATGGCAAAAACAGTCCTCTGCCAAAAACATTACTGGCTTCTAAAAATGCATAAATATTCGGGAAAGCCGTTAACAGAAGATCAAAAAATGTTTTTACAGATTTAAATTACAGAGATAAAAATTACAGATTTTTACAGACAAGTCTGCAAATCTGCTTATATCTAAGATACATACAGAATTCAGTGCACCTTGGTCATAGCAGACCCTTGTAACAGATGCCTGTTTGAATAATGTGGGGTGGAAATAAGGAAGCTCCTTCTCTATTAAAACACCCCCCACCTCCCCCCAACCCCTCCAGAAATGTTTCACTTAAAGATTGCCCTCCTCTCATGTAAAAGGTGATATTCTGTACAAATGTTACGTGTGCATCTTAGCTTCAATATTATTTGAAGAGAATCTGAAAAAACACAGGAAGATGAACAATTAAATCTAAATACAAGTTTGACATTCTTCTAGGCAGAAATGTACAGCACAGCCATTGTACAAGTATATGAGGTATTGTAAGACTAGTTGCTATTCAGTTCCATCTCGTTGACTAAAGTTTGAAGACAGATTTATGGTGTAATTTGAAGACGAGTATAGAACACATGAGTTTAAGAAATTATGTGAAGAAGATTACCTGATTATCATTTATTGGCATCTGTAGCAAAGAATATTGCTGCCATAAAGAGGGATGGAAAACACTTAAAAGTTCTGTCTTCATAAAAATGACACAAAGTACTTGTCAAAATTCTTCCTGAGCCACTCATCAGTGATTAAGCTAATCAGAAATAATTTTTAAGAGCTAACATCAGAAAAGGGAATTTACAAATCTGCATCATATTATAATCATCTAAATACTGAGAATTAACTATGGAATATGTCTAATTTCTCCGATGCAAGTTTTCCTAAAGTTTGTGGTTTTTTATAATTAGGCTCTGGGCTTTGGTTATGAAAGGTGGAAGGTATTTTTTTTTAATATTTCATCCTTGGCATCTTTTCCATTCCAATTTAATTTCTTTCCTTTGAATAAATAGAATCTTTTTTGAGTTAGCCTATAAATGACTGCTTTTTAAAAACCCTTTTATTAAGACAAAATAGTTCTGCATCAGTAACTGTTTCTTACCGTGCATTATACTCTACTAGAGCTCTTTTTATTTCAAAAGAGTGTAATGTAACTTATTTTGCTCTACCCAAATAAGACAAACAATCCCAAGTTATTACAATATATTGCAGATGTTTTATATTCTCATGTTTTACCTGGGAAGCAGATGGAACTTCAATACTCAAATTAAGCCTGGATTTTACGCTGACAGGAGAATGCACGCCATTCAGTTTGACAGCAGACTCAGTGTTGTTAACATTAGAATTGAGACCAGATGTGAGATGGGTACCACGAGATGGAAGAAAAGTGCAAGTTCTTGAATCAGAAGATATTTCAACGTCCATAGCAGCCACAAATACTATACATATGAACACAAAACACAGAATGATCACCTAACAGTTAAAAATACTCAGAGGTTTCAAGATAGTGAAGCTAATTTACAGTTTTCTTTGCTAGTTTATACAATATACAGCATAACTATATCCCTTTATTTTTTAAAGTATCCTTTGTTACTATTAACTTTTAAAAAATATTGGAATAATCCGATACAAAGTCTTATTTGTAGCATTTTCATCTGCAGCAGCAAAACACACTCTCAAAGAGTTTATGTTAAATAATTTGTACTGGTATAATACTGAATAAGTATTCCAAAAGGTAATCTACACTGGAACTCTTCAGAACTGATCATTATCACACACACAAAGTACAAAGCTTACTGACCTTCCTTGTGTTCTTCTTCTGAGCACTTTTTTGCTTTCTGGACATGAAAAAGATCAACAACTGAATGCGATCCGCCAGGTAAGTGTCCAGATTGTACTGCTGAGTGAGCCAAAGTGGTTTTACTGATGGGAACTAACTGCTGTACCTGAATTCCAACCTAAATCAAAAACATTAATACATTCATCTAATGAAGTTAAAAAAAAAAAAAAAAATTCATAATAGCATTGCCTTCTCTGAAATTGGCTGCCTGTTGTTGGTGGGGGAAAGAATGAATAAAAATATGTTGACATACACACAAATAGCCACTAAAAACATCCCAAACAAATCCCAGGATTATCGACCACAATCCAACATCTAAGAATTACAAAGATAATACCATCAACTTCTCTGATATAGAAAAGCACTGTCAACAGGATCGTGAAACAATGCGTTTATTATGAAATTTCTTAGACATTAAAAAATACAGAATTACTGACCAGGAAGCGATTAGTATTAAATCTGGCTACCTGTACAAGAAAGGAATGTGTTTGCTGAGGACCATCTATACTAAATCCATCACTTCAGTCTATAAATGAGAAAAATAATGTTACACTTCAAGATACGGTTCTTGAAAAGTCTCAGTGGATGAAAGTACTTTGGTGAAAATAGTCTTTATCAAATGAGGTGTTCCTCATCTTGAAAGACATCCACATTTTTCATTCACTTTTAAATACCAAATCAACAGGGTTTCAGGAACTGTGTCCAACTAAGCATGCACTGGTACATTGTACAAGTTTACTGCTAATCCTCCATGATTACTGAAAAAACAGACAGCAAAGGAGACAGGCAGACAAGAAACTAGAAAAAGACAGGGAGAGAAGTACTTCCTCAGCTCTAAGAAGAAACCCAAACCATGGAGCTGACTTTGCAAGGCAACACTGTCATCAAGACTTGATGTTCTTAAAGGTCTTTTCCAACCGTAATGCTTCTATGATTCTATGAATCAAAACCCTACTTCCACATCTGACCAACAAATGCACATTTGTTTTAGAAAGCCTCTGCGCTCTGTTGCAACAAACAGCTGATGCCAAAATAGTCTTATTATGGGTTCACATTGCTATGGCAAAACCACTGAGATGAGCAAGAGTGATTTAAAATAAATCATGATTCAAAAGAGCCAGCAATTCACCTTCAAACAAAGGCCAAACCACGGGCTGGTAACTCTTCTGGCTCCAAGACTTGCACTCTAGAGCAAAAACCGCTCTGGTCTTTGATTGGCATTACAAGCAGTATTTCTATTAGTTACTTAGTTAACTAATAACTGTGCAGAAGTTTACAGAAAATTCTAAGACAAAACAAAATTTACATGTACTAATAGAATTGTAGAAGATACAGTCTAACTTTGTTACCTCAGGCCGTTTTAAGTTGTGGATTAATCCATACGACAATAAAATCTTCTTTTTTTACATTTAAGACTTCCTAAGTGTGTTTTTCAAACATAAACATACAAAACACAATACTGCATAACCTAATTTACATAGCTTTGTATTACCTACACTTTCGCCTAAGTTTGGTTATTGTCTACCCTGAAGAACTGAAAATTTATGAAAGACAACACAGAAGGTTGATAAAGAGAATAAATCTCAGTTTTCCCATTAACTCACCCCTCGCATATCTGATATGTTCAGCTTCATTGTGTGAAACATGTTTAGAGTTTCTTTCCCAATTACTTTTGCACTGTCTGTTGCATGGTCTAGAGTCACAGTCCTACAAAGAATAAAAAAGTATGGTTAAAAAGGAAACTGTTTCACAAATCCTAAAGACAACAACAATTCTGTATTTATCTCAGAGAAGAAATTCTGTATTTATCCCTCAAAGAAAGACATATAATTTCTTGGCATACAGAAACTGAACACTGTTTTTGTGTTCTGTGGTTTCTTTTTAAGGGTAATTAGAACTAAGCACATTCTACAGAAAAAACCACAGACTACTTACTACTTGAACATTCTCAACGTGTGGTCCACACATTAATTTGTCAAATATAGTATATATTTATATACATGCCATCTACTGAAGCCACATAAAAATGTTTCGCTCTACTCATAGAAATGCACTCATGCACTACCCTTCACTCAAACTTGGTCCATAAAGAGTTTGCTCAATATTATTTCAGTTGTCAATTATCAAATGCCTATAGCAAGAGTTTCAGAAGGAACTCTGAGGGAGAAGCAGATATAGCCATGTGCATTACAAATAACAAAGAACTCGGATTAATGGTAAGTAACTTTAAACAACATTCCAAATACGCATCTTACACTGTGGGCAATTATCCGCGACAACTCTCAACAAAATTATCTGGCTGTGAGTTTTACAAATTACCATCTGAGCGCTTGGCAGGGCACTAGTAGTGCTTGGTAGTTCTTGATATTCTAATGGCACATTTGAGACAGATAAGGACAGACTTTCAGGTGGCTAATCAAACATACGTGAGTGATGTAAAGTCTTTTCACTGAGGTAACTGATGCAGTTGTAACTCTGACGGCGTGGGCTCTATCGACAAAAGGAAGTTCCACCCTCGTGTTTTGACAGGGTGCCATCCTGACAACTTACTGAACATTTTGATGGCGTCTCCTTAAATTTTACTCTACTTTTGAATCTCAGAAACCAACATGAACAGCCAAGTGATCGCCAGAAAGGTCTGGTTCTGCCAATATGAAAAGGAAAAACCTTCCTGCTGTGAATGATATGAAGGCCTCCCTGAGCCTTACAGGTTAACATTTTTAAGAAAAAGGTGACAGGTCCCTTCCAACGCCTACCATTCTGTGATTCTGTGATGGGTCCAAAGGTACACACCACATCAGAAGAATATTTTACAAAAAGTCTATGCTGTACCAGGACTTGGTATCAATGATGCAGTAAAAATACTATAAACAAACGAAACTGAATTTGATTTTAAGCATGTCTGTGAGTTCGAATTCTTTCTAGGACTATGATTACCATTCCAGGGAATCTTGACTTGTAGGATAGAAAAGCATAGCAACTCTTTCACCTGTGAGGTAAGGGGGCAAGAAATGGGTCATGAGTCATAACTACAGAGAAAATCTTAAATTGAAGTAAGAGAGAAACTGACCACCTTTAGCTCCAGTAAATAATCCCAGACTGTTGGAATTAGGCTGTACATAGGGAAAGAACACCTGAGTGAACACCACCCTGAGATTCTAATCCATTTGCCTGGATACAACTTCCAGAGTTTACCCTGCTGCTGCTAAAAAGCCTTTCACTGGACTGAACAGATATGCTCTAACGAAGACAGTAATCCAGCACCTGTACTGTCAAATAGCATAATTTGGATTGACGGGGGTTGCAAATTTCATTAGTAAAGTCAGAAGCAGAACCAGAGACACTGCCAAATGAGATCCTGGCATCAGAACTGCTTCAGCTATGTGTGAACAACACCATCCTTGGGTGCCCCCTTATCTTACCTTAATGAACACTTGATGAATTACGGAAATCTCAGTGCACATGTACTTTAGCACGCCTGACCACAGAAATGAGGTCCAAAGCACTGATGTGTTCATGAGAAAGCAGCCTGGCACTAGTTGCCAATAAAGGAGGAATACCTATCTCAACGTACCCTCAATTCTAAAGATACCTTTTTAGGCTGTTAAGAGCAAATCTTCAGCTCAAAGAATACACGATAATCAGAATACAAAAGTATAGACTGATGGATTTTCTTCTTGATATAGCAATCCCAAAAGGTGAAGAGCTTCTGATAGCGAGAGGTGAATTCTGTAGTTTCAGTTGTTAATACAGCCGAATTGTATGTCACAAGCTCACAAGTATGAGACAGACCCTATGCATGCAAGTCCAACTGCTGAGCCCTAACTCACTGAAAGAACACTCCCACCTCTTGAGTTATCAGCAACCTTGAGCAAATGACCCTTCAGTTCAGGAGGCGTTCATCTGTTACAACAACCTGAGATGGAGGGAAAAGTAGAAAAGACCTGTCTTCGAAGATGCCAAATACACCCTCACACAAAAGCCAGGATCATCCCTTCACCTAAGGAACAACTACTTTGCTACAGAAGTGTCTACCTGAAGAATAAAAGTGCATTTAGAAGGTTCTGAGACAAACTTGTATGAAACAACATATAAATACATGACGCTCTATGCCTAGATTTCATTCTTGTGTTTTCCATATGCAAGCATATAAATAAATGAGATGAATAAAATTTTTAGCCAACATCATCCGGTTGAACAACAGGAAACAAAGAAGAATCATAAATACATAATGAGTAACAGGACTGCTTGTGGAAGCTGCAGGTCCTACTCCTTGACAGTAACCTATCAGCTGACTACCCGGGCAGAGTAACTGGTCTATCCCATTTCACCAGGTATAGGCAGCCATCACAGGCAGAATCTCAATGAGATCAACAGTCAGACCGAGTAGAAAGAGACCTTATTACACTGATAATGATCCACAAGAAAACGAAGAGACTTCTGATGAGGAACTCACAACTCTATGAAAAAAACCCTAACTGTGAAGGTCAAGAGACAAGAAGTTGCCTTCTTGAACAGCTGAAACATGGGGAACAGTCTCTGACCTTGAGATCTCGGTATTCTACTTTCTTAGCTCCACTTTGGCTCTTGTCTCTTCTCTTCTACGATCAAAAAAATTCTCTGCAGACTTAGTGGTGAAACAACAGGAAAGACAGATTTGACACAAAGAAACTTGTCTGTAAGACAGACAAGTGCAGTCCAAGGTGTCTGATGCCAGCTCCAGTCTTCAGAATCCTAAGTGGCCTCTCAGTCTTCTGCAGCAAGTAATTTTGCAACTACTGTCCTAGTCCCCATGTACTCCAGACTTGAAGGAGAATGGTACTGATCAGACATCCTTCCCAACAAGTACAAAGACACTTTTATTTGAGAACTGACTCCAACTGTCACAAGCAGCATGTGATCAACAACCTATCAAAGAACAGCAAAAAGCCCCTCAAGCAAAATGAAAGCACACAACACTACACAGCTCAGGGAAAAGAAACAGCTTGCAGCAGCACAACATTACAAGCCAGCTGGTCATTGAAAGAAATGAAAATGCTGCTGCATGGATGTCATAGTGCAGGATGTAGATACGTCTTCTACAAGTACTGCAAAAGGAAAACCAGCTCCAATATTGAGCAAGCTGGAGAAATGTACATCAACCATATACATGGGCATATGTATTATTGTTTGAAAACAAACCCTCTAAAAGATTAAACACCTTTATTAGCTACTATTTCATGAGACAATTATCAAATTAAGGGCAACCTTAAACTACAGATTATTAAAGTCAAAAAGGAAGGAGAGAAAAAAATGTACATCCCTACCAAGAGAAATGGACAGTCACAATAATTCACTAAAATTATTTCACTAAATCACTTTAAGTAGCATCCAGACACACAAGAGCACATTCTCTCAAGAAAGCAAGTTCAAACCACAAAGAATGCACTTGTGGAGTCAGATTCCTTCTCCGTGATTTCTGCTTCCTCTGAAAATCCACAAATTGTTTCTTCTATGTCCCAAAACTTCTCAACTTCTGATTTAATTTGTCCCCATTTTTCTCTCTGAAGAAACTCATAGGCAAAAGATGACTGTTAAAATTCTTCTCTCTTTCTGATTTGGACACCTTAGTCCCTTCCTTCTTTCTCCTCCCAATATGCTGTGTTTTTTATCATTGGGGATTTACATTCCATGCTGATGACCAAAAGACCACATCTGTACAATCCAAACACACAGGACTTTTGATAATAGTATTCTACTTCTGATTTTGGGGTAGGTTTGATATGTAGAGAGAGAAGTACTTCAAAATTTCTGTCCTGTCTGACTGTAAGGTTTGGTGCTCAATATACTGCAGAAGTGTCCTCATGCCTACTACCAACCACTCTTTTTTCTATGCATAGTTACCTGGCAATACTGTCACAGATTCCATGACCTCCGTATTTTGCAGGCTCTACTGGTGCCCCAGCCTTTCTCACCATAATTTTAAGGGTCAACCGTTTACCCTTCATACCAGCAGCTTCAAGTCTACGTTGGATTTCTTCCGAGAGGCTCAGAAGGAAAGCTTCTGCTTCCTTAGGCTGAAGGGGAAAAACAACAACATGTTTAGATAATTACTGGTTTTCAAATATTGAAGGCAAATCACTAAGGGTTAACACAATCCAGATTTTGTAAACTGAAAAAAGCAAGCTGACTCCCAGGCAACTGTCTTATTTAACTTCAAGTGTTTTGTCTACATTGTAGGTTGCTGAAGTTAGGTGAAATGGTAGATTCCTACCCTAACGCTGCAATAAGGAAGAAACGCTAAGTCCTTTTGGAGAGGTCTTTACAAAAAACTGTATTTAGAAACCCCAACACAGAATTGCAAGTCTAACTTTAAGTACACACCTATATGATAAAGAGTGTAGGGCTTACACAGAAAATCTTTTTCACCATGAGGAAAGTCAAGCAGTGGAACAGGTTACTCAGAGCAGTTGTGCAGTCTTTGTTCCTGGAGGTTTCCAACACCAGACTGGTCCTGAGCCACTGGTCTGATCTCACAGCTTCCCCTGCTTTGAGCAAAAGGCTGGACTATACAACATGATGAGGTCTCTCCCAAGCTGATTCTTCTATAATTTCTATAAATGCTTGAGTTCTCAACAAAAAGCTGAGTTATTTTTTTAAAAGAATTTTGTCAACAACACCCCCCCCCAATATTTGTAAAAAGTCTAAAAAAATGTTGTACTGGAGCAGTTGGTGATGGTTTCAGGCACTGGCATCTTTGAATAATCAGCATGTAAATGAAAGAGAATGCTAGGTGCTGACAAACCTACTGCAGTTCTCTTTTTCTGTACCAGACTTGTATAACGAATGCAGAATAGCCAGCTAATTTTGTGCAAGCTTCTTTTCAGTCCAATACTTTTGCAGTCTCTCCTCCCATATTATCGTTTGGTCTCCTACTTCTTCATTTTCCTCATTTCTATTTGGTGGCTAAGATGGTGCTCTAACAGATCAAAGTGCAAGTGAAAATAATCAGAATATGAGAAGACTCTTCTACAGATGAAAGAAGTCACTGCAGAAAAGAAAGGAGGTTTGAATTTACCTGTGTAAACCTTATTCCATAGTTGATTTCTGCTGAAACAGATTTTCTTTCTTTTTCTGTACGAACAGGTCGATCATCCAAACCACGACAAAATCTGTAGAGCATTTGTCCTGTTTTTGGACCAAATTCTTTTTGCAGTTTTGACATTGAAGCATACTGCAGATCTCCACAGGTTTTAATTCCCAAAGAAGCCAGCTTAGATTCCATTGTCCTGCCAACTCCTAACAACAAAGCAATTAGTTCTGTTACCTCTACACAATTCAGAGCCAGTCAGGTTTTGAATTAATAAATTCTGTCTTTTTAAACCTACCCTAAGTCATATCAAATTAATAAATAAATATACACCATAAAAAATAAAATCCACTCAATAAAACATGGTTCAAATGGAAACTTTTGCTGTCTTCACCTGTATTTCTTTAATCTGTTTTATACATTTAGTTAAAGACGTCATACTGCAGCGTGTTTCTTTATTTCTTGGCAAAATGTGAATGACTCCTGCTCGCTTATCTTCTTCTAAGGTACTGCCTGTGACAGAATACATAGCTCTGAACACCACAACACTCAGTCCAAAAAGAGTGTCCAAGATATAACATGTTTTGCCATCATATACAAGTGATTTAATCGAAAAGAAACCAAATATATATATTTTGACTTCTGTTCCACTGCTTCCTAGGTGGAAAAATAGTACTTCAGGTAGAAGCGATAGCATACCTGTATCACCTGTGCTTTGAATTACCAAGCACTGGAGATTGCAGGTATCCATGGCAACATCACATATGTAAGTGTGATAAGTGGATTTCTGGGCTTTGGAGAGGTGGCCTGTTACTTTCGAAAAATATTAGCCCTATGAGTTTACACTACAAAAGTCAGCAGAACTTATAAATCTCAGGTAATCAGCTTCTATCTTCCATAACCTGTTTCTTTGTCTAGGTGGCATTATTGACACAAACACTAAGAAGTTTTTACCATGAACATGCAAGTTAATTCTGAAAACTTTAAAATACTCAAGTCAAAGCATAGTATTATACTGATAACTTTCTGGAGGGGAAAAAAGTCTCCTAGAAGTTATGCCAAAGAGAAATGGTGCTGTGATGTAAATTATGTTTGGCCATGGAAGGGGATACATAAAAAAAATTTCTGGAAAATCTGCACCTGTCCATGCATGCTATTCCTACCACTTTTCCACTTCAGTGTATACTGTTGTCTATTTTTTGTTTCCCTTCTCTTTTTTTTTTTCTTAAATAGAGAAGAATACTACTTTGGACATTTAAAACTAGATATGTGTGTATACATGCAGGTTGAGCTCAGCTGATTACTACCATACAAAGCACAAATGAGCACTTACTCAGCACTTTTTGCACTATGTCTGTGTCACGTTATACTACTAAAGTATTGAGTAACAATACAATACAGAATTACATGCTAGGAAGCATTTAAGTTTACACTTCTTTTAAGTATTTTCTTGGAACAATAAAAAATATCTAGTAAAGCCTGTTTTCATACAGGTGTATTCCGTACATCCTTACTGTCTATCACTCTCCCAGGACAGTAACTCCAGCTCTATGCCATCTCTCTGTGAATCCTGCTATGCCTTGAAGAACCTCCCTAAAACCTGTGGGCCAGAAATGCTTTTTCCCCGCCCTCCAGCTTTTTCCTTGGTCTTCTCTATGTCCACAGGCATCTAACTCAATTACTCCAGCTCTCCCTTACCAAAACATCTTTCTCTCTCCTTTCTGACCAAGGAACGCAGGACGGAAAACATGTACTCTGGCTATACACACGATGACTGGAAACTACTGCCAAAATGTACAATAGTTGAATTTTGCCTGCCTGTCCCTCAAAGGATGTACTCATTTGGATCACCCTCCTCTGTCAAGCTGTTATTTTTCACAAAACTTGGGGAAACATTATGTCATCAGAACTTTCATCTCAGCAAGATTTGGCTGAAACTGCCGAACAGTTTGTAAAATTATTGGCACTGTTATACTTGCAAATCATAAATTATAATCATCGTCACAATCATTTCCTCAGACAATTACGTAAAAAACAGCTGGAATGTGACAAAACTTTGTTCTTCTCTAAAAGAATCAACACATTCTGTCAATTTGTAGTATACCATTGACTAAAGATCCTCACACAAAAAATGTAACAAATGCCTAGTGAGTATTCTAAGTCTACCAGAATCAAAAACTGTCAACAGCTGGATGCAGAGCATAACATTGGTAATACTCCCACAGCAGCCTTACTTTCCACCTTCCTCATTATTCATCAGCCATTCTAACACAGCTCATGTTGCAAGTAGAAACATTTCCCTAGTTCAGTAACATTCTCTGCCAAATTTTATTTCTTAGTTTTCCTTCTGTCCTCATTCTCTCCAAAATATCTTGGAGTTTCTTAGTTGCAGCAGAGATTAAACAAACTCCTCTCTCCTCTCTCTCCTTTTTCCCCTTCATATACTCTCTGTGTTATTATGGCATCGGTGTTATTTTTGCCAACTGCCGACTACATACACTCCTTTTTAGAAAGAATACTCTCTTGGGCTAGTTCTCAGTTCTAAGGAAACCCTGCCTCTCTCAGTGATAAGTACCTGATGTTACTCATTTTATTACATTCATTATGATACAGCAAGCTAGCACTCACTTTAAATGGCTCATCTAAACAGTTTTACTAAAAAATGTAACATTGCATAACAGCTGAGCTTCTTCCATAGATCATGCTGTGTGAATCTGTATAATTCTTTACTAAAAAAAAATGCTTCTCCAAGACACAAAAAGGTCACACAGATTCTTTGCAGAAATTTAAGAAAATTTCAGAAATCAGCATGTCTTCTTTTTTCAGATCATAACCACGGAACAGCATCTAATCTTGTTTGATCCAGAACACAGAATTGTAGCTCAGATTGCTTTAATATCAGGAGGCAAAATGTCCTCTAAAAGAAAGGAGTACCTGGAAGACTGGTAACAAGTTGCCCTCTGATAAAATCATCCACTTCTTCAGGTTTTAAGTGATACTGTCCATCTGGTTTTGCTTTACGAGTTGCCATTCTGGCCAGCAGAATATTGGAACCTGTAAAACAACAAATTAAACAATGTCTGTGGTAACTTCTGCCTTCTCAAGTAGAATGCCACAGTTCAACAGTCAAGGAAAAAATGCAGAAAGTACAGTCAAATTCTTTTATCTTTTACAAAGAAATTAATGAAATGTATTTATGCATATTTGCAGTATCTACGTCCAAATTAGCCACTAGCAGTATTTGGGATTACAGTAGTGTAACTGTAATGGTAACTGCAATTGCAAAGTTCAAACCAACCAAACAAAAAAACACCAAAAAAACCAAAACAACCAAGAAGTAAGTGCAGGACACTTCACTAAGAACACTGAATTTATTTGTCTCAGTTAAGTTCCACACATGTAGAGGTACAGATAAACAGTTAAGTGGACATGATTAAAAAATTTGGAAGTGTAATATTTTAACACTGCAGAACTTCAAAAAATCCACTGTGGTCAACGTAAATAATACTGAGGTGACAATTCTATCAAGTATATTGTATGTGAAATACTGGAGTTAAGCTAATGTTTGGACCTGAGTATTAACTACATATACAAATGTGTTTCAAGTCAAAACAAGACACAAATAGGAATCCAGGGAATTACAGTTTCTGTACTATGATATCGTAAGAAATAAAGGAAGAATTCTGCTTACAGTAATGAATTTCAGCTTGTCTTACAAGTGGATTTCACACATATATACAGTCAATATATTTACAGATACTCAACTCTAGTATTACTTAGGGACAAAAACAAAGGAGAAAGGAAGCGGTCAAGTGAAAAGAAATCAAGCAAGTCTTTTCAGATGTGTGATTTCATATACAATACCTACTACAAATCACACAAATCTTTGTTTCAATACTTTCAAATAATTATGCTAAATCATGCCACCTCGTAAACTCTTACTGCTACCTCCAATGAGGAACAGAATCTGTGCTCATTTTTCTATTTACTGGAAAAAGATAGTAGCTTTTCATAAAAACTAATGTAAGAATATCATACAGATGGAATTTTAGCATACTGTTCAGATAACGAAAGTGATAGCAATTTTATAAATTTTGGCTTAAAACTTTCCACTTACAAAGATTTTCTTGTATTTTTCTTTACACTAATTTAATGTAAATGGCAATATACTCCATACCACACAGACACTGAAGAGTTTTAGCAATCTTACATAGCTTTGATACACATAACAATAGCAGGCACTGTTTGTAAACAGAAATGAAATAAGGTACTTACCCATCCCAACAGAAGCAGTGCATTTAGTTTGGGCCTTGATTTCGGTGCGGATAGCATTTGCGAGTTCATCAGGAGTCAATCTGGTCTCTGTAAGGATTTCAGTGATATCTACTAGTGCTTCATCACAACTGACTGCTTCGATGTTATGAGTATAGCTATCAACACAAAGTAAAGGAGGTGAAACACCAGCAACTGCTCACCATCTGTTAAAACAAATATGTAGCAAATAAAGTCTTCCTTTTGTGGTGGCATTTCCCTGCTTATTTTGTATAACACATCACTTACACACTAAAAATGCTAGAACAGCAAATTACAATAACATTACTAATATAGGACTAATTTCAACATACATCATGATTTTAAAGGAATAGCTGGGGGAGGAGTTGAATACTTCTTCATTGACAATAACAAATTTCAAGTTTTGTTGAAGTGCGTTTTAAACCAGCTAGCAGTTTCTAATAGAAGTTACTCCAATAACCCATTCTTAAGTTACTCAAAAAACCTCTCAGAAGAATCTCAACCAGGGATCTGCTTCTCATAGCGTAATCAGTAAAAAATTAAACAATGACTCCTTCGTAAGCCAGATGTTGACTGTTTACAGGACTTGGCTTCAAGAAAAAAGAATGCTCAGAAGCAGCATGGTGCTCAAAATCACAAAAATACTACAAAAGGAAGATCTCAAATAGGAATGACTTTATTGAAGCTGAAGAGCAATGTGGAGATGAAAATAATAAATTGAACAATGGCATTCAGCAGCTGCAAATAAAATATGCTTGATAACCTTGCCATGAAAGATCATGTAAACAAACAGCACATTACCTTGCTAATATTTCATATACTGTCCGTGCAACTTCTTTGTACGCATCAAAATCATACGAAACTGCTTGAAGATTTGGACACAACTTTTTTGCTTGTCCAAAAAACATGCCATTCTTTATTCCAACTTGTCTAAAATTAAATAATAAAAAAACCCACAAATAAACACAGTACCAACTTTCCCCACAAATTATTACGGGGTATTTCCAAATTAAGTATTTGTCTTTTCCCACAAAAATTAATTACCAATAAAAAGGAATTTAGTCCAACTACTAGCAATTTCACAGGTAATAAAAATAACTGCAGATAAGAGTACTTGCATTAGCTGTATAATATTCAGGCATGCAGCATGGTCAGCCTGCCTTTGGGAACATGCTTAAGACAAAGTTTCCAGAAAGCACTACTTGCCATCTTCTGTTTCAAATTAAAACCACGCATATAATACACTGTGTAGTCACTATTACCACTACAGTGACTAAGGTAACGGATTTTATATTCCACTATGCAAGGTTACAAAATTATGCTCCCGTAATAAATAAACTCTAACTTCTTGAGATACAAATGCCTATCCTAGCATGCTTCAGAAAGGTTCCAATGAAGGAATAATTTCTGGAATTATTTCTATCAGGGAAGAAAATTGTATTTCCAACACTGTACTTGTATTTATAACAAGTTGTTTCACGTTCTGAACACTTGCAAGCTATGTTATCGGGGAAGCTCAACATAATCTGTGCAAGAAATGGTTTTAAGTTTAGTAATCATGCTTACTGTTTGATTAAAACCTTCAGTAACGAAGTGTTCTTACTTCCACAAAAGAATGCAATTTCGACACAAAGAAGTGAAGATAACATTATGAAATCAACAATATCACAGTGAATGGCATAAGTTTTTCCTTAATCGGCTTTCTTTCAAGTAACATGTAGGTTAGGTTGAGAGCTATGAAGCAGTGTTTAAAAAGCAGCAGCATCCATATGGAAGACCTTGTGTTAAATTCTAACAACCTATATAAATACAAATTCCGAAAACATGAAAAAAATCCTCTCTTGATAAATTTAAAGAAACTGACACAACAACTGCTATTTTTGGACATTCTATGCCTATCTGTATGAGATTTTCAACCAACCTGATAGGTAACTTTCACCTACCTGGCTTCATAACTACATGAAGCTATTTCAGCCATGGACAGAACAGTGAGATTGAAGTCAGCTCCATTGACATGTGTGGAATCCTGATGCCCCCAGACTGATGAGTCCAGCTTATCAGGTACTCTAATTTCTGCTTGGAAAATAATATTGGTATTTATTTTTACGTTATTTGTCTTACCAGTTCAACAGAATGAACATAAATAAAATAAAAATTATGGATTTTATTTTACACAATTTCTGTACTGTTACCTGTTGATGAAAAGGTTCTTAATACTATATTGATTCACACCATAGTCCAGAAAAAAACACCCAGAACTCCCCCACATAGTAATCTCTCTCTGCAGATAGGTCTGTACATATTACTGAATATTAAGCTACGGAAAAATTCTGTTCCTATTTTCCCCCAAATTACTAGTCAGCAGCTTGTCAGTGACTACATACACCATACTATAAAACAAGACTGATCTCAGTTAGCTTTAATGACAATAAAAATGATCAAACACTTGAGGCTAACTGCTACAACCATATCCTGTAAACAAATATAAGACACTCAAAAATTTACCAGCTGCTTGGCTGAACAAGACACTTACCTAAATTCCTTTTTACAAAAAGAACAACTACCACCAGCACACAGAAATTAAATTCAGAATACAAACCCATCTTTTATCATACTTACAATCCCTTACTTAAAACTATTTTTCTAATAATCTAGATACCACAAAGTGACTTTTAAGAAGTGAAATAACCAGAATGCTAAATAGCTGAGATTAAAAAGCACTAGCTAGAAACTTACTTTTCCTTTAACGCTCCTATAGGGATCTTAATTGACAAAACTTCTGCTGTTACATCCTAGTAATTATCTTATTAGGATATGTCAATTTCTTTCAAATATCACCATAAATTTATCTTGGAACAAAATGATACAATTATAAATACTGCCACCCCAGACTTCACATGAGACAGATCTTCCCTAATTCTATAAAACTATATCACATGATCTTAGATAAATTTTAAAGAGTCCTCCATGCCGATTGCATACTACGTACTACAACAGAATTCCATGACACTGAATACCGGAATGAAGTAAAGCATTTTCTACTAATTTCTATTTGGGTTTTCACAGCATGCAAACCTTGAAAGATACATGCCTATACTCTAAATATAGATCAGACTGAAAAAATGGCTACATGCATAAACTAGTACACCCTCCCAAACTCCCCAACAGAATCAAAATAACAACATATCATACAGAAAAGAAACTTCTGTTTACTTAAGATGAAATTCAATATGTAAACTATATTTCTTTTTCATTTCTGCGGTCTATTTAATACCATACACCTTTGTAATATAATAAACAGGGAGTATTCTACAGAGTGCCACAATGCCTAATTATATTTCATGGTACTACACAACTCACACACTGACAATTTGACTGAAAGGAAACATGATGCTATCTATGTGCACATACGAGTAGTTACCACACCAGAGAAAGTGTTGTAATGAGTGAGTGGAGACAGCAGGGGTAGAGCCTGACTCATGTGAAAAACTGCTTTTATTCAGAATTTCTGCTAAATTTGTGCATCTTATTATGCCCTAAATATTTTACTGTATGATGAGCTCAGTAAGTTACCTAAGATGTCTGCAACTGAAAATTAGAGCAAAATAATGCCCCAAATAAAGGTAAGAATGACAAGAACAATTTCTTTAGTCCATGCCTTCCTGTGCCCTGGCCTGAGATGATGCTGTCATCTTGTCTACCTTCCTTGGACTGTCGACTTTTTCCACATCGCAGCAGAGCAGATCCCCCCATGAGCTGATGGAGTCACTTCACGTGAAATTCAGGGCAATGCAGAACACATTGTCCTCAACGGAAGGCAAGGTAGAGAACCTCTCATCAAAAGCTGGGAAACTAGACAGGCACATGGTGAATGTGGAGCAACGGATGGAGAAATCAGAGGCCAGGACCCAAGTCTGTGAAAAAGAAATCGCTGAGAATCAATCTGTGACTAATATGATGTTTTAAATCTGCTGCTCTTTAGAGTGAAAAAAGGGAGATACTAGGGTTGAGGGAAAGAAAGCCTACAAAACATTCACATCTTGGGAATCCTGGCCATGGAAAAGAGACCCCAAACTATGAATCCTGATTAACATATGTTAATCTTCTACCTTTAGAACATGAATGTTAAAGATGTCATGTATGCAGAGAAGTAGTTTCTACTACCCAGAAAGACCATCTCCAGTTTGGAGATTTAGGGTGAGAATGATAGCAAGTTTTTAAATTTAAAAGTTACCCATTTTTGGGTGAATTCAAACAAGAAAAAGAAAGTATTTCATAAAAGATTCAAGATTCTATTGACACTGGATATTTGTCTAGCAATGCAGATCAAAGGCAGGAACCAGTACCACTACAGAAGTAATTTGCAAAAACAGAAGTAGCTGAAGCAGTAAAACTCAATATTTGGTCAAAAGTGATTCATAAGAGTTTATTTTTGTTTGTTTATTTTCTGTTTTGTTTCGTGTTTTGGTTTTTTTTTTTTTAATTCGGAACATTTTTTCTAATAAGCAAGACCTGGAGAAGGCAAAATCAGAGAACAGCCTGGAAAGCATGAAGCATCAAAAAATGAAGTGGGTTCCATGTTGAAGCATGTTCATGTTCAAAGTTGGTCCCAACTACCTTTTTTATTTCATTTCTATAGCATGTCCCCAAACAGAACAATGTATGTTTAACAGCATAATTTAGCATTCTGCATTTTTGATATTTTAGAAAAAGTACTTTTCCATCTAATACATGTGCCTACTGGGCCGTATTTACCTCTGGCATGGCACAATTAAATACATGCTGTGAAGTGTTTCGCATACACTTTCTAAGATACTGTGATGTTAGAAAAGCCTACCCTGTAATTCCATATTTTCATCTAAGTGCATAACTAACTCTAATTTCTCTTCACCAAAAGGAAGACAAGCCGTGTACTTAGGAGAAAGCAAGCAGAAACAACAGATTGTATTTTTTTGTTGACAAAAACAGTGTACATGGAGATTAAAATTAATAGAGAGACTAAAATATACTATGAACTGCAACTAATCAGACAGAGAGTATAAAAAGAGAGTTAGGAAAAAAATCCTTTCACCAAAACAANAGGTTGCACAATCAGACTAAGTATCAAGAAAGAAAGAGCTAGCTGCCTGCCTGTGTGCAAGCCAGTGAGATTGGATGCTGAAGTTAAAGAAATGAATGTGTGGATATCCAGAAAAAGCTGCTGCAGTAAGAAACTGCGTTTGTTACACAATGAGGCTGAAATCTGCTGTACCCTTAAGTGATAAATATAGTAGAAGAGATACTACTGAATTTGTGAATCATAAAGAACATGCTAGATATCAGCTAAACTTCCATAATTTAACTGCCTCACTTCTCAAACATCACTTCATTATATGAAGTCATACCCTTATTCAGTGTAAGGTCCTAATAAAAGTTACAAAGTTACTGTATAAAACTGATCTACCAATAAATAGTCCACACCCAAGCTATACTACAGAAAATCCAACTCGATAAAAACCACAGCTATCTTTGTAATGTACTTATACATGGCATTGCAAACAAAACAGCAGAAGCTAAGTCTGAAGCATCCTGAAAAGTCCTTAAAAAGCTGAAGGACAGTGGGTTCGACAAACACGTATTCTGTATCAGTTTTGAAGTGTTCTTCAACTACAGCAAAAAGACAAAACTGGCATTACTTCCTGCAATACCTTGTTTACAAATGTCTTTGAAAATTGGGAAAATTTATTAGTGGGTTTTTATGTTTATTTTTGTTTTTTTAAACTATTAACACTTCAGAAACAACCATGGAAGAACAACCTCACTTTTTTCCACCTCTTGGACCAACAAAATAATTCACTGAGAGGTGTAAACTTTATAACAATAGTACTTGCTACCACAAGGTTAGTAAAAAGTGCATAGACAAGGGGCAAAGGAGAAACTCAATCTCCAGATCTAAACTGAAATTAAACAGCAGCTGCCCCTTGTCTATGCACCTTTTACCAACCTTGTGGTAAAAAATAAGTTTCAAGCTGATTAAGCAGACTGCTGGAGAAAAAAAAAAAAAAAGAAAAAAGTTGCCAATGTTTAGCAATATACTTTCTCATACTAAATGCAGTTCAGGCAGTATAATAATAATAAAACTTGTTAATAAAAGTATGTTTTGTTTACATTAGTATACTACTACTTGAGGACACAGAAAGTAAAAAATTCTTAAATTACTATAGGCAAGTAAGGAATTTTAAAACTAAGACAGCCCTGGTTTTGAGGAAACAATGTGCTGGAGAGACAGAAGTCATGGAAGTCGCACAGACTTTTCGGAAATCTAAAACACTCTAAGGACCACCCAAATTAACTCACTGTACACAGATACTGGACAAAAGCAATTCAAAAACCAACTTCAAACAATCACTTTCTCACTGGCCATGCGCTGTCCTTTCTACTTTTACAGTAAAAAAATTTTAGTAGCCTTTTACAGTTTATTTTGTACCTTCTCTGTAACAGACTTACTCAGAAGAAAGTGATCCTGGACAATCTGTATTTATTTCCAATTTTACATTATTACTTAACATTATATCTTATACTCAACCCCAATGAAAAGTGAGTAAAACTCACTTACTCTCAATTGACCCATACTGAGCGAAACTAGCTAACAAGAAGTCACAGTGGCATGTTATTACTGAGGCCACAGAGCACCATGCTGTCCAAAGACACTTCTTTTCTGAAATCCCCCACATGAAAAAAACAAATTTATCCACTGTGCACTTTATTAATAACTTTAAGGAAAACGTCTTCAATAACAGAAGTTAAAAACATACAGACAACAAACAGACTTATCTGTACCTGCTTTGCCATTCAATAGCTTATTCTGGTAATATTGCTGTTCAAGCTGGGGATTTGCACCAGGGCGCAGTGGTGCCTTTCCTGCACCTCTGTTACTAGTAACAGCTACTGGTTTTCCTGTGGAGAAGAAATGCATGTACTTAGAAGTCAACATCTATAATAGCTTATATTTTAATAATAGCACAACTAGAGTAAGATCATAAAGATGTCTGCTTTATTTTTTTATAATTTCTTTCGAGTTTATACACTCTTATGGCACTAAGGAGGAAACACCTATGAAAGTGACTTTGCATTGTGACTATGAATTTTCTGTCTTAATTGCAGTCATGTGTAAACACGAAAAGCTCTTTAAGAGTGAAAATACAGCCATACTAGTTTGTCTTTAATAACAAGTGTAAATGGAAGCTGTGAAACTTCACCAATGCCCTAATGATTCCTTAGTTGAAGACAGAGCAAACACTGTACTGATTTTGAATACTTTATCATGTTTATTAGCTTAAGTAAACTAGAAGATTATACACATACCAATACACTCAGTTCCACTTGTTTATTTAACTGTACAAAATCAAATCTTTACGAAACTTTTGACTATTTAGTAATATCAACACCTCCATAATTTTTCTACAGGAAGCTAATTCATGCACTGAAAGTTTGGGGAAACTTCCATGGAACAGAAAAAATATTTGCAGAAAAGTTCTAGGTTCTTTATATTCCAGTATTGGAATTTGAAACCTGGCAAGAAATAAAGTTTTAAAGATGCAAACACACCAGGGTTATCTAATACAGTTGCTTCTGCCTTTGGACAGAAGAGAGCAAAGGAATTGTACATACAGCTTACTCTTTGTTCCCAAGGTCTATGACAGTTGGGTGTCAGATGGTCAACACTGCACGAAGTCGTCAGACTTGTGCATTACCAAAGTTCAGTGTTTGCAGAGAACAACTAATATCTCCTTTTCTGAATGGTACACTTGTAAAAAAACCCACCAAAATTGATAAGGAGCTCCACTAACTCTTCCTATGCCCTAAGGATGATCACACAGCTCAAGACTTCTAAATGCCAACTCAATTGTTCATCCTCCCGGTCTTACAATACTTCATGTATAAGTGCTTAGGTAGAAAAGGGAAGAAGCAAATTTCCCTTGCAAAAGATGAATCAGGCAAAGAGACAATTAATTCTCAGCCTTGACCTTGCCATTTTTCTAGCTAAACAAAGCTCCTTACATTACTTCAGGAAAAATTATTAGGATATCCCATTCTCCCCCCCTCCTCCCCCCAACAGAGAGTGACCAAACCCCACTTTTGCTACAACTAGAATTTGATCTCAAATTTCTAATATGGTAGATTTAAGTCTCAATAAGATATGTGCAATGTTACAGACAATGGTTACTCCAGATTTTACTTCTCTCTTCTTACTCTAGACACTGATAGAAGACAGCAAGGAGAATTCCAGTTCTCTCTTCCACTTGCTTTTGGGTTGTGAGAAAGTAAGCAGGAATATGAAAGGTGCATGGTCTAACTATCAAAGATGCCAGGAAAAAAGATTAACATGCAAGTTTATTTCATATGTATGCAAGTTTGGTTTTGTTTTTAAAGGCTTAACTGAGTAAACTGTAACATGTAGAATTGAATACTGACCTTTGAGATCTGGTCTATTTCGGATAGCCACAGACACAAAGAAGCAATCCATATCCACGTGCATTATACAGCTCTGTGGCTTGGCTGAGCTCGCAACAGACACATTACCTAGTATGAAGATACACCAACAGAAAACTTGAACCCTAATTTATATGCTTTGGTACTACTCACAGCAGTCATCAAGGACTATCATCAAGTTTTTACCACCTTAGATTATGAAGACAATTATTTCTTCTCACCACAAAGATATTTACATTTACAAAATTCTCAGAGAAGTATACACATAAACACAAACAGCCTAAACAATGCATCAACTTAAAGCTTCTATTTTATTTTCTCATCATTAACACCTTCTACCTAACAAGTTCCCCCAACTGAAGGAGATTAATGCCTGTTGTGGGAACTAGATCTTAACTTCGCTATGTTAACACTGAATCTGGAACAGAAAACTTTACTCCTTTTTGTTCATCAGTCAGAAGACTGTTCCAAAAGATAAAAAGAAGTTTAACTGCACTAAGAGATACTATTAATTCTTCATCAAACACACTGACGTTAAGTTTTAAACCTCTCATGCAAATGGATTTTCTCATTGCTGTATCTACACTCACGCAAACATTCAGCAAAGATAAGGAAGATAACCAGAGACTGAAAAACTTAACGCTGCTAAGCAACAGAAATACTTCTGTCAGGTATTCCAGAAGTTCAGTTCTGCGTGTCTACGTTGCTGACCTACCAGAGGAGGTTATATTTAACAACAACAACAAAACCCTTAATTTGAACAATGCATAAAGTGTAATAGTGAAAAAATACTTCAATACATCAAGTGTATTGTTCTGCTTAACACCTGAGTTAACTACTGAGTAACCAGAAAAATGTCTTCCTGTTTTTAATAATTTACCATCTGAACTCATTCTTTGAAAAATAAGGACTGTCTTGTAAAGGGCCTATTTACAAAGCAAGTGATCAAGTTAATGCTTAAGCTGCTACTTGTCAACTGAAACACAGTCATTAACTATTTGAATACTCTACGCCAAATCAAAGAGAAACTAAAAAAATATTAGCTTATACCATATTTTGATGGAAAAAACACACATTAAGGTAGTTCATAAGTTAACATGTTTTATAACTGGGATGTCCTAGCACAAATACAGAATCAGTTAATTTATTTACCTAACAATATTTTTTTAGGATGTGGTAATTTATCATCAAGGATATTTTCATACTATTACAAGTGAATTATTTTTACAGCACTCTTTGATGGTACAGAGCTAGTCTTTTAATTGAATAAGACTGTAAATGAGAGATTCTAAAGATGTAAAATACTTCATCTATACTTGCAACACTTTGTCTCTCATGAATTACACATATTTTCATTTTGGCCGTTAAAAGACACAAAACATCTCTTCCCTGTCACAAGCCAGGTTCAGAAGTCTCGTATGACACTGCTACCCGTTTAAACAGACCCAGAGGTATATAAAACTCTTACTAACAAAAAAATAATTTTCATTTTTAGTTCACTTCCAAATACTCATCTTTTAAATCTTCACACTGAACTATAAGCAGCAACGTTTTTTCTTCTGTTTTTTTCTCTTTAAATTTTCACACAGCAACTACAGACTTGTGTATTTAGATTACATACAGTATTTGTTCCCCTCGATCAATCCACGTATCCTGGTAAAGTCTGGAACATTATTTCTACAAGGAGGAATTGCATATAGACCAGAGTATCACATTAAGTCACAATTTAAATTAAAAAAACCCCAAACAATCAAAATCAAATGCAGCTGAATCCTTTAGTTTTCAGTGCATCAAAGTCACCAAGCTTTTCCAGATAGCCTGACTGTAATGTGAATATTGAATACTAATCTACTTAGCTTCAGTTACACATTTAATGTACAAGCACCTTCTCAACATAAACCTTCTTAAACAATTATCTACCTGTGTCAGTTTTAAGTGCAGACCTGCCTGCTTTCCATTTTTTTAATTTTTCCCTTCCTGGAAAGACACCGCTGTTTTTTCTCTGCAGGCTGTTGACAAACTCTGTCAATTCACACTTCCATGTTGATATATGATGCAGTCTTGAATGTGAATAAAAGTCAGAAATAAAACTACAATCTGAAGGTTTGGACACAGGTAAGGAAGCTGCCTTGCTAGGAGTAGGTACAGAAGTGCTTTTTGTGCTTGAAGGCCCCTGAAGAGTGGAGTGGTGAGCACCATTCATTTTAGCATTACTGTGCAAAGATGAAGATGAGGATGAATTAGTCATAGTCCTATGTGGATTCCACGAAAAGTTTGTATTTTTGTTGCTTTGCTTCAACTGCTGCGTTGTGCAGTCTCTAAAGTCAACCATGCCTTTTTCAGTCTTCCCCTCCTCCTGCACAGGGCCTGGAGAGAACCTACTTGCAACACCGTTGCCAGAGGGCACCAAGCAATCCTGTGTCTTTAAGGCACTGGTAGAAGTGTGTGTGTGTCCATTAAAAATGGCAGCGCTGTCTTTGTGAGACTGAATCCCATTTTGTTTCCATCCGGGAAGGATCTGCTCCAGCTCTGTAAATCCAAAATCGTCACTTTCTTCTTCCTCTTCTTCATTCCAGCTACTTATTCCATTGGGTGTGATCTCGTTTTCTATCTCACACTTTTTAATATGATTTCTGAAACAGATACGATTATTTAATACCATAGATTTTGTTACAAAAGGGCACATTTACAGGTCATTTCAAGTGCTAAGTATTTATCTTCCAAATTGTTATCAGTATATACTTCAGTAGTTTTTACATTCTCAAGATAATTATCTCCAACTCTGAGCCATGTTCTCTCAATGTCACAAAAAACTGTATTGCTGTATGAAAGACTTCACAGATCTGGTGTATTTTTAATGCAGCACTACCAAGAGTTTACATGGGAGTGACCAAAATCATGCTCACATTATAAAAGCTATTTCCAAGGCCTATAATTTGACCACCAGTCTCCAATCGAATTACAGTCATTATTTATTTGTCAACAGAACTGTGTGGCCATGGACAGCATGAATGGTGCATAAATATGCAAACCATCAGAAGGAGTTATCTTTTTATCAAGAGATGTGTTCATCTACTTACAAGCAATAAAAAAAAAGAGAAAAAGAAAGTATACATAGAAAACTTCCATATTTTAGAAAATTATTTTAGATTAATGCGTTAGATTCATTTGATCTTCTTTCAAGGAAAACAGCTGACAAAATTCCAGACAAACTACTTTTCATCTTTTAAGCACATAAACCAAAGCATTCTGCCACAAATGCACTGGCAATTTACATTTACTCAGACAGTGCAGGGGCAAAGCGTTCATTCAGAAAACTAACTCTGTAACAAACCCTAAGTGGAATTAAAACTAAAGCCTTCAAGAGTTGTGCACACTCTTGAGCTGCTGAAAAAAATCCAACCATCACTCCCAAATCCCAAAGCTAGCAATTCAAGTACACAAAGAAAAGGTGGAAATAATCAGCTATCCAGTACACCAGTGAAACCAGGAAGCCAATTAACTGTGACAACAATTTGGTTAAGATTACCACAATCGTAAATTACATTAAACATAACATTTTTCATGAGTTGCATGGTTGAAAGTGGCATATCCAGTGGTATATATTTAGGATCAGGGGATAGGGCAGACTTTTAAACTCATGCTTTTCAGACTAAATTGGTATTTTTGGAAGTCTGAATATTCCTCTCATTTAAAAAACATTAAGAGTGCAATAGTAAGAGGTAGAGTGATTGTATTACTCATTGTATAAATACAGGTAAGAAATACTGCTTAAGATATTAATTTTGTGGCACTGGTTTTATTTTTCCTAAATACAGACAAATCATACTCATGGTAAAGTCTCCTCAGCATTATGCAGAACTGGATTTTAAATAAATCAGTGGACCATGGAAGAACACAGATCACCATTACAAATCAGAAATTATAGCATCTTGTTTGGCCCTGTTTGAGCAGTAGCATTGGACCAGATGACCTCCAGAGGTCTCTTCCAACCTCAACCATTCTACAATTTTACAATTCTTGCCTCTGAACAACAAACATGTGCTTCTGAAAACGATGCAGGAATCCTCTTAAAAAAAAAAAATCCACTCGAAGAGACTATTCTGTAGAAGGATTCTTTCCAAATTCCAATTCCTCTGCCAGTTAAGAGTCTCTCTGGTGCTTTCTTTTCTATTCCCTTCTCAGGTCTCTTAGGAAAATTTTTTATACTGTAATTGGATATTTTAACCCATCTTCTCTCTCAAGCGTGACTTAAACCTTGGTGTTAGCATACATAAGGTATGCTGAGACTTTTTTTTAAAAGAAGCTAAAGAAAGTTCTTAACAACTAGCATGCATTCATATTTGTTCCTAGGCACCTCTAGCAAAAGTAATCAAATCATACCAGCTTTTTGTTCTTGAGATAAAGACCTACTGTTCAGTGTCACTAGTCAGAATCCTTTAATGACTGTCTGTTGCTTCCACACAGATATACTATATCCTGGGACTCCTAGGTCATGTTATCAAGCAAACTGTGGTCCAAAGACTAGAGGCAAGGCTTGGAGTCAAGGTAACTGTAGTTCTGTCCTGAACTACTTACATAGCTATACTTTATTTTTAAATTTCAGTGCCTCAGAGCCTCCCTCTTTTAAAGCTGAAATGAATTTTTAAAATGCTATACAGTTATAAATGCAAATCCATTATGAGTCAATGATTAGCATCTGCATTACAAGATCAGAAACACTTACACCCTGTTGAGATCTTTAGCTATATTGCTTGGCCCTGGCATGGCATCTTCAGGTTTGCATATGCTATTAAAGTTGAGACCTTTTTGAACACTTGACTGCTTGGTGTAAAGCTGATATGGAATGTGTGAGAGGAGACGTCCAGCTTTAATGCTGAAACAAAAAATAAAAGGAACAGGTTACTACTTAAGGCATTTAAAAAAAAACAAACCACCTTCTATGCTAAAAAAATACCTCATGTACAATAAACTATTACTTTGGTCATTACCTTTTGCTGTTCTGCTATACGTACTTGCAGTCCCTTCCACAACCCCCTTCCCACTACTAAGTGGATTGAACTTAAAAGTAATTTGTGCTATGATGACTGATACCGCAAAAGGTACTTGCGCGGTTGTGTTGGTCAGTTGTCTACATCCATTTCTCTTCTCAAACTGACACACACAAAACACAAATACTTAACTTCAAAACCAAAATAAACAATGCCCAGTCAAAAAAAAATAATTGGTGAGTGGTCCAGGTTATTTTAACTGAACAATGCTGACTGAGATCTTTAACTTGGAACAATGCAAATGCATGTGTACCAAGCAAATCTGGGTAGAATTTGAAGGTCAGCTAGATGTGGTTCACTATTAAAGATGAACTACTTTTTCCATTCCAAAAGGATAATAACCCCTTCTTGTGAGAAAATTCATCGAAGAAAGCTAGACAGTATTTCCAAATAGACCTTCCAAAAATATCTACCAGAATCATTTCAGTTCTGTCCTGTGTGTTCCACTGTATCTCTCTTCTTTTTCTTTGTCCACTGAAACTGCAGTTGTACTTCAGTAACTGCCAAATTCCTTAGGGAAGTCATGGACTTCGAAGTGGAATCCTCTCAAAAATACACCACAGCACGATTTCATCTCTCCACCCCAACGCCTGTTGCTAGCAGTAGAAGTAACAGCCTTCCCAGCCTATACTTCACCTCTTCTTCATATACAGTTCTTCATATTGAACACTGGGTCAGAGATGCTGAAACTTCTTACAGCAGAGGAACCTCTCTCATATCAAAGAAGCTTAATATCAGCATTCAGTTTTGAAGATACAACTGGATTCAAAATTTTAAAGATAATTTAGCTTAGAGACGGATACTGTTTTTCCGTTCTTCTATACCTGAATACTTTCTCTTGTGCTTTTTAACTAGCTCAAATCTGCACTATTGTCAAGGGAGCTAGACAGTGGAACAAAAGCCCTTAGGAGCTTTTTTGCTGCAATTAGAGAAGAATATAGTGGGAGATTGCATTTCCCAATTAAATGAATTAAAACTAGTTAGGCATATACACAGAGACCCGGTAAGGTTTCCATGGGAATGGGATAGTAAACACAGCCCTAAAAATGGCTACTGGAGTAGCTGCATTACTAGATCAATACACAGTTGGTTTGTTTTTTTTCAAACTGTATTAAAAAGCAGCAATAAGAATCCTATTTTAGATGCATCATTCAACGTCTTTCTCCATTCCACACCCCCTGGATCACAGAATTCATAATCACTAAAAAAATTAGGTTGGAAAGAACCTCTGCAGGTCTCTAGTCCAAACACTGTCCAAAGCAGGGTTATCTTTAAAGTCAGATCAGGTTGCGCAGAGCTGAGTCCACCCAATTTTTGAGTATGTCCAAGGGCAGAGATTCTACAACATCTCCAGGCACCTGTTCCACTGCTTACTCTCACTGTGAAAAATCTTTTCCTTAGTCAAAGTTTTCTTTGCTGCAACTTGCGACTACTACCTCTTGTCCTCTTGCTGTGCATCTTCAAGAAAAATCTGGCTCTCTACAGTCTCTGTAACCTCCATATAGGTAACGGAAGACAATCAGATCCCCTCCTAGTCTTCTCTCCAAGCAGAACAAAACCAGCTTCCTCAGACTCTTGTCATATATCACGTTCCAGAACCCCATTCATGGTGGTGGTTCTCCTCTGAACTCACTCCAGTTTTCAGTATCTTTCTTGTACTGAGAAGACCAAAATCAGACACAGAACTCCAGACGCAGATTCAGAAGTGCAGAATAGACTGGAAGAATCACTTCCCTTGACCTGCTGGCTATGGTCTTGCTAATGCAAGCCCAGTATGCTGCTAGCCTTTTTCTCCAGAAGGGCACAACTGCTGCTCCGTGGTCAACTTCTAGTCCATCAGGAACATCAAGTCCTTCCTACAAGGGTGTGTTCTAGCCAGTAAGTCCCTAGCCTGTCTGGTTGCATGGAATTAATTCTGCACCATGTGCAGGACTCTGCATTTGACTTTGTTGAACTTTGTGAAGTTTCTGTCATCCCATTCCCCCAGCTTGCTGAGACTCTCCAAAGGGCAGCCCTGCTCTCCAGTATATCAGCTGTTCCCTTCTATTTGCTGTCATCCACAAACTTGCTGAAGGTACTTTTCACTGCATCACCAATGTCCACATTGTTAACAAAGACATCAAACTGCATCTGCCCCAGTATCGACCCTTTATAAATGCCACTTGCAACCATTTGCCAGTTCAACTCTGAACTGACCACTACTGTATGAGCCAGTTCTTCACCCAGCTAGCAGCCCACTATGCAATCCATACCTCCCCAATTTGATTAAAAGAATGCAATGGGGGACTGTGTCAAAAGCCCTACTGTAGTCAAAGCAAATGATATCTAATTTTCTCTCGCTGTCCAGTTATCTCACCACAGAAGACAACCAGGCTGCTCAGGCATGATTTGCCACCCTAGATAGAGCTTCCAAGAAGGTATCTTCCATAGCCTTCAGTGACTGTGGTGAGGCTGATCACAGTGCAGTTCCCTGGATTCTTCTTCCTTCCCTTTTGGAAGACAAGCACGACATTTGCCTTCGATCCAGTCTTCTGGAAAATCTCATCTGATTGCCACGAATTTTCAAAGATGACAGAGAGTGGGGTAACACTGCTATCAGGCAGGTTCTTCAGCTCCCTTTAACACATTCTACCTGGTACTGTAGAGTTGTATATGTCATGTTTCCTTAAGTGAACCACAATTTATGCTTCCTATACCTTTGACAGTGTTTCTTTTCTCCAAACTCTGCCCCTAGGCACACAGGCCTTCAAGACATCAAAGTAGACCTTGCCACTAAACACTGAAAAAAGGCAATATTGAGTACCTCAACTTTTTTCATATCGATTGTCATGAGGCTGCCCCACCATTCAACAGCAGACCTGCTCCATTTGCTTCCAACACAGCTGTAAAAGCTATCTCCTTCCCATTCAATGCTCTGCTACAGTTTCCAAAAGGAAGTTACTGTGTTAAAATAATATAGCATCTCTTCTGAAAGTTGTATGGCTTTAAGACTGGTAGCTTTTATTTATTCAAATATTTTGCATTCTGAATCCTCATCAGGAAAAGAAAATGAAGTGTGATGTACCACACTAATTGTTTGGGTTTTTTTCTGGTTATTACTTGAAATAATTTTTCAAACTATTTTCTTCACACTTGTGTTACATTAACACAGATCTTTAAAGAAAAACATTCACTCAATCTGAAAATCAAAATAAGGAATCCACAAATTCTACTGGCAGCTCATTTTAGTGGTTAGTTGTCCTCAATCTCTGAAAAGTGATTTTATTGTTAATATCAAAGAACGTTTGTTAGAAGAATATTCAAATTTGAAAGTCAAGTTCTCAGATCAGCTTAACTTGGCTTCCATTGGACACTGCACTACAACCTTTCCAAGCTACATAATTGTGTCATGTATTTTTGAAACAGAGGAAGAAGGATATAGCAAGGAGGTCTACCTGCAAGTCTCTTCCTTCACTTGTTCCAGAAACAGAGAGGTAGCAAAAACACCCAACAAGGGGAGTGCAGAAAGAATGATTCTCTCGCCAAAGCAATCACACAATACTCTGCAGTACTGGATTTCGCAACTACTCTTACCACAGGATCTCTATGTGATGATAACTAACTAAAATTCTACAGCTACTTCCATTTAACAACAGGTTTATGAGAGTCTGACTTTAGACCATACTTCAGAATGTTCACAGCTCAGAATATGCAAAATTTTTAATACAGCAATAAGCTTCAACATACGCCTTGTCATCCTTTTATAAATATCTTTGAAAAATCTTATCTTACGCAGTTCACATGGCATATTCCAAATTATTGACATTTTTGGTGTTTTACCTTAATGTCTTTTTGGTGGATCTCAAACAAAAAAAATGAAAATAATAGCCATTGTAATAAGTGCTGTGGTAAATTCATTAATCTTTGGAAAGCAGACAGATGCTATAGTGAGAAGCACCCATAAAAGACAGGAATTAATTATTCATTCCATTATCAGCAAAGAATTTGAGTCACATGCAGAAAGTAAGGAACAGGGTTACAGAGACAAGAAGCAAAAAACAAGACACTGAATTGGCAATTTGCAACCTGAATTGCAAAAAATTTTTGCACTGAATTGGAAAATCCGAGGTGGATTGAGAACTGGCTGAATGGCAGAGCTCAGAAGGTTGTCACCAGCGGCGCCGAGTCTATTTGGAGGCCTGTAACTAGTGGTGTTCCCCAGGGGTCAGTACTGGGCCCAGTCTTCTTCAACTTATTCATCAATGACCTAGATGAAGAGTTAGAGTGCACCCTCAGCAAGTTTGCTGATGACACCAAACTGGCAGGAGTGACTGATACACTGGAAGGCTGTGCAGCCATTCAGCGTGACCTGGATAGGCTGGAGAGTTGAGCAGAGAGGAACCTGAGGAAGTTCAACAAGGGCAAGTGCAGGGTCCTGCACCTGGGGAGGAACAACCCCATGCACCAGTACAGGCTCAGGGCAGACCTGCTGGAGAGCAGCTCTGTGGAGAGGGACCTGGGTGTCCTGGTGGATGACAGGTTCATCATGAGCCAGCAGTGAGCCCTGGCTGCTAAGGAGGCCAGTGGGATCCTAGGGTGCATTAAGAGGAGTGTGGCCAGCAGGTCGAGGGAGGTTCTCCTCCCCCTCTACACTGCCCTAGTGAGGCCCCATCTGGAGGACTGTGTCCAGTTCTGGGCTCCCCAGTTCAAGAAAGATGAGGAGCTACTGGAGAGAGTCCAGATGAGAGCTACAAAGATGAAGAGGGGACTGAAGCATCTCTCCTACAAGGAAAGGCTGAGGGAGCTGGGCTTGTTCAGCCTGAAGAACAGAAGGCTGAGAGGGGACCTTACCAATGCCTATAAATATCTTAAGGGTAAGTGTCAAGAGGATGGGGCCAGACTCTTTTCAGTGGTGCCCAGCGACAGCACAAGGGGCAACGGGCACAAACTGAAGTATGGGAAGTTCCAGCTGAACATGAGGAAGAACTTTTTCACTTTGAGGGTGACGGAGTGCTGGAACAGGCTGCTCAGAGGCGTTGTGGATTCTCCTTCTCTGGAGATATTCAAGCCCGGCCTGGACAAGGTCCTGTGCAGCCTGCTCTAGGAGACCTTGCTTTGGCAGGGGGATTGAAGTAGATGACCCACAGAGGTCCCTCCCAACCCCTAACATTCTATGATTCTGTGAATTCAGTCTTTTCTGTGAAGAGAACGTGGCAGGTACCATACTGAAAAAAGATGGCATGTGATCATGTAATTATGGACTAGATCATAATGTGTGCACATAAAGAAATAAATCAAAGCTCCACAGATAAACGACCTTTTCATTTAGCAACTGTGGATGACAAGACTGAAGATCTAACAACACTGCTCTACCAGAAATTTGTGACAGTAACATTTTATGGTTGATTCTTAACCAAACTAAAAAAATCCAAACCCATCATATCGCACTAATATGGTGTGCACATGAATATTCAACAAATTTGGAACCTCTACATCCACTGCACTGATTTTCACCAACTGATCTACTGAAGAGAACATCATTTGGTATTCCATACACAGAGATGGAGTATTTAATCAACGAGTGTTTTTCAATACTGTTGAGAGGAAGGGAAAGAACACGAAGGATTGTTGTGAAATTAGCTTTTATTCCAGATTCTGACATGAACCCTGTTCTACTGAGACACTGAGTTCCCTGTCTCCTTATGCCCAACCCCATGCATCTGTCTACACTCAGATCTTGTGACTTCTTTTACAGTACAACCTTCTGGAACCAGGAGATGCAGAATCTGAATACAAGACATCATAGGATATCTTTAGGAGATTTCATACATGAGCTTCTAGCAAGTCTCTACTGAATGTATACAAATTGATTCTTCCAACCTGGTTAAAATCGTAACGAGCTTTAATGTGAAAACAGTCACATCTTTCAAATAAACACACACCTACGACCAATTTTCCAAGTCCTTAATCTCATGGGTGAGGCCCTAAAACTGTTTAAAAAAATGTACCTGAAGTTTTTTCCAAACTGAGGAACCTATCATTTCTGACTAAAGTTTAAAAAATTTACCTTAAAGATACATGATATGAAACAGCTGAATCCAAAGGACTGAAAATCAGCAAACTGAAAACAGGAACTGCAATTAGGATTTTACAGGTATGTATGCAGAACAATTCCTTGCCTGTTTCTGCTGGTCATCTAGGAAAAGAGGCTACTTAAGAATAGCATGACACCGACAGAATGATCTCCAGAACATATTCCTGCCTGTTCTATTTCCCATGGGTTCCTCAGATGGAAGACAGATGCAAGCCAGATGAACTGCTCTGACCCTGGCTACCATCTATTTCAAGGACCTGAGCACTACCTGGGTTGATCCTTTATATCCCAGTGCATAGAGAAACCAAATAACATAAATTCTTTATAAATAAAACTTGTGGTGTGCTTTTTTTATTTTGTCTTTGTTTTGTTACAAACTCACAACCTGATAAATGTTTAGATGGATTAATTAAATTTTATGAAAATGCTTTTCAATTTACATTCTACTTTATTTACAGACAAAATGAAATTTATGCAACACAAAAGGCAAGAGTTAAAAAACAATCATCTGGTACTTATTTAAACACACTGANACTGAGAGGNTGGTCAATTGATTAGATATTAAATGGAATCAACAGGATAATGTTTGGCTTCCTGATATGCCTGAGACTTTATGAATGTTCTTAGTTAAGTGTCTTAAGGAACAATCACTAAGAAGCATATCTTCAATGTAACAGTGGTGTTTTTACTTTGTTGCAAGGATAGCTTTATTTTAAACTAAACCATAATCTCAAAATGCAATTTTCTATAATGCTGTTTCTCCAGATTTTTATTCTTTTTTTTCCTAAACAGCGAAATCTCCAAAAGCAGTAGATCTAAACTTACCTTTCCATGATCCACTCTGGCCGAACTACTTTCTCTCCTTTCAGTTCTTTTATTTTGGCATTTGGAAGATTTGTGGCTATGATGTGAGTTGTTTTTGATCTGGAATAATACACATGGTATTGGCCTCCATGCAACATCATTAGCCGTCTTAACTCATCAGCTGAGGGATCTATGAAATTAAAACCAGAAATATTCATGTTTTGTGTCAGCAAATACAGTAAGAAAAACAACTTTAATTGAGAAACATGATGCAACAATCAGAAAGAGTACAAACTATTGTTTTTCTCCTGAAAAACCTTACAAGTTCTTCAAAGAACAAATCAGAAAAGCATTTCTGAAGAACTGTAGAAAACTGTGTTCCTGAAGAGACTGATTCAAAATGTAAACATTCTGCTTGTTATAGAGGATCCTTCCACAACATGCACGGTGGAGGCAGGGGGGGAAATACTCGAGTAGATTTAATGCTAAACTACATTAAAAAACACTTTACATCAACGTAACACAAAATCAAGTATTAGGTTAACTCACTTATCTTTTCACCTGACTTTGTGAGAATAGTTTATACCCCGAAGTAATAGGAAAGAATTAATATCAAAAGGTTTTAGCAACAGCACAGAATTCCTACTATACAATTTCTGATTTACTGAAGCAGTTAATTCACTCTTTCCTTACTAGGCTACTCTTGACCTGTGACAGGGAACAGAGAATACCTTAAAAACTAACATCTCTTATCCCCGCAATCATGTTAAAAAAAGTACTTATTTTGCATGCAGAGG